>Ga0181355_1000702_pt1 | contig 14551 bp, 13 predicted proteins | sample Fa13VDMM15DN_FD_130099 | JGI IMG/M metagenome (GOLD analysis project Ga0181355, IMG submission 130099) | Freshwater viral communities from Lake Michigan, USA - Fa13.VD.MM15.D.N | ecosystem: Environmental > Aquatic > Freshwater > Lake | place: USA: Michigan | collected 2013-09-23 | reverse complement strand
AAGGAGAAGATACTGAAAAACCACCAGCTTTAGCAGGATTCGCGTCGGCATCGGGGGAAGCTACAGATGTCATCGGAACAAACCGTTTGCTTTCGTCTTCTGAAGGGTCATATCTGAACATATCTAGAGCATTAGTTTTTGTGTTCCAGACTCCAACAGGGACGCTGGTTACACCATATTTTTTAATGTAGGCGTCCGCTGCTCCTGCATCCCACCCTTTTCCACTTACTGTAGCCGTCGGCAGTTGCCCAGTTGTTGCCATGTCTGCAAGCTTTTGATAGCTTGACATATTTGAAGTAGGGTCGTTCGGGTCCACCGCTTCTTTGAAATCCTTTCCAAGCCAGTTTGTTTTTGTTTTTGAGCCGCCTGGACTCATGTTTTTTACCGCCGTCGCCACCGTATTCTCCATATCAACGTGCAAAGCTTGGTAGAATTTACCTCCCGTCGCCTCGTTGCCCTTTTCGTCAAGTGTAGAAATAGTAGTTAGTTTGAGAGCTCTTTCGGCTGGGGTAGTCTCTGGCATCTCACGAGCACTTTTCATTGCAGCGATGAAAGCAGTAGTTTTTTCAACCGTTTTATCCTCGACAGGCTTCTCTGGTTTCTTGTGGATATTAGCTGTGAACCTATCGTCGTATGCAGCTAGAGCATTACCCCAATTAGAATTGCGAGGGAGCGAGACCTGCTCGCCTTGAAGATTAGTATAGACCGCGCCATTTTTCACGATGTCGTGAATCTCATCAATCTCTTGTGCAGTTCTAAAGCCTGCCGCTGTTTTAGTTAGGCCCACAAATAGAGACGGCACATCCGTTTTAGCTATGCCATGAGTGTTCTCAATGAAGTCCCCGAGTTGCGACATGACATGATTCTTTGCGGCTTCGTACTGAGCCGTATTGATCCCTTTATCCTGAGCCTTTCCATAGTTATGCGCCTTGTGGTAAGCGTCCATCTGTTGCAGCACCCCTTTCGCTTTCTGAAATGACTCACCGAGAGTCAACTCCCTCTGAGTCCCATTTACCCTCCCATTAGCGGGAACGGGAACTTCGACGGGTAAGTCGGATTCCTTGAACGGTGAAACAACCCGTTCATTTACGGGAGGGAGAGAGTCAAAGACGCCTTCACTTTTAACTAAACTTTTTACATCTTTAGGCGGTGCTAAAACTTCCGACTGACCAATATCAGTTGAGCCGTTGAGTTGAGCGGGTCGCGATATGACTGGCCCATTGTCTAAACTTGGAGGAGATACGAATTTTTGAGCCGAGGGGACTTTAGCTTGCCCCGCGAGCTTCACGCTATTCTCAGGAAGGTCATCAAATAGTTTATCTTTTGTTAAGTCGGTATCGAGTGTGTCTGTTAAATTCCAAGCCATATATTTTAATTCTATTCGTTAAAACTGCCGCCAGTAGAGGAAGAGTTGAGACCCGAAAACATATTTGAACCCGCCGCAGCACCACCACTAAACATAGTCTCGTACCCACCAAACCCATAGTTACCACTAGACATACCATTATCTGCTTGCAATCGACCTAATTGATACTGAGCCATTGCATTACGATAATTCGTATCGGCCTTCATTTGCTCTATTTTTGCCGTCATCTCGATCAACTTTGTCGGGAATAACTCCCTCTCTATCTCATTGTCGAGGGACTGCTTCTTATTGTCGAGGGACTGCTTCTCCCTGAGAAGCGGCTGATTCTGTGCATCCTGAGTCATCTTATGCGTTGACTCCATGCTCTTTTGGGCCTTGCCCGCAAAGTCCCAGTCCCATTGGGCATAGTTTGGGATTTGCTGTTCTACTATTGGTTGTGGTCTAACTCCGAGGCTTCCGAATGGCATAATGTTTTATAGTTTGATTGTTAAAGTTTTAATCCCCGCCCATGTAATTAGCGGAGGGTTTTCCAAGGTTAGAATCATTGTTGTAAGCTCCTCCTCCGTATTTGCCGAAAGCGCCTCCGATTGCCGCCCCCAAGACAGAGCCCGCGACATTTGAGATCGTGCTCCCTATGATGTTTGCGGTAGCTAGTCCACTCTGGAGCGTGCGGTTGGCATTAGCGTGAGCATTAGCAAGCCCTTGCGAGGCAATACCAACCTTGACGTTCGTTCTGTCTGTGACTGCGCCGACTTTTCCAGACATGTAATCCCGAAGGACTTCGGACTCTTGAGTATAGGCTTGGCTCAAGGCTGCGTTGCGTGCTGACATCTCATTTGTAGCCGCAGTCCCCTTTGTGGAGAGAGCGTTCCCTAGGGCGTTCATGGAATAACTCAATCCCTCATTCTGAGCCGCCAGCTTAGTCATGTTATTTTGATGATTATAATTATAAACGCTCTGAGCATTGAGCCCATTCGTGTTATACACATCGCTGGTAGTAACTTGGTTCCCTGCTACTTCTTGGTTGTAAATCTGACTCTGCCACGCCATCGAGTTTTGCTGGCCTTTTTGCTTCAGGTCGAGGCTTGTCAACCCAAAGTCGCGGGCAACTCGATTCGCCCCTAGAGCCCCCCAGCCGACGCCGCTATTTACTAGCCCTTCGGCTCCAGACCGAGCTGCTTGAGCTGCCACGTCGGCTGAGAGAACACCCTGCTGCATTTGGAGGTTGTTGAGGGCCGCTTGTTCTTTTTGAGCCTGCCAGGCAGGGTTCGCGTTGTTGATTAAGCCCTGACGCGTCGTTTGATTTGCTTGGCTCATCCTGTCCGAAAAAGCAGTAAAATCGTCTAGCCTAGAGCGGTTATAGTTAAACGTCTCGTCCGCTGACTCGGCGGCTAGACTTTTAGACCTTAGAGCAAACGCTTCCGTATTTGCATCCGATTTACCTACTAAGGAGGCAACAGCATCGTTATATCTTGCGAGCGCCTCGTCAGTATCCAGAGCATACTCATCGACATTGGCGTTGAGGCCCGTAGAGAAGCGACCCGTCAAACCTTCCTGCTCAGGGCGGTAGGTTTCGAGAAGTTTGTTGTGGGCTTCAAACCCTTCTTTCGAGGCCGCCTCAAACTCCGCTTTTGAAGCTGTCAAAGGCCCCTTGGGCGCTTTGGGTTTACTGCCTCCGCCAAACCAGACTATGACGTCTGAGAGGATGGGATTGTTCTCGTGGTCAGTAAGACGCATCGTTTTTGGGTTTTGAGGGCTTCGTAGATTCGCAAGGGACGGTTTCGCCTACTCCACGCGACAAAAGGCAGCGCGTAGGGGAAAAAACTGAAAGGGTTTTTTTGACTGATGCCCCCATATATTGATACAAACCAGCAGTTCTGATTCTCCCTGTCGTAGATGTAGGAGGCATCACGCCACCGTTCCGCTGGGTCGTGGATGTCCACCGGACGCGCCAGCATGAAGACGTACTCGGTGTTAATGACGAGCCCATTCCACGCGGTAAGCCCGACCTCTTCCGCGAAGGATCGCGTCTGCGGGTAGAGCCTGTATAAATTAAGGATTTGGAGTTCAAGTTCACGTTTCACATCGGGTTCTGCATTCCAGTCCGAGTTATTGGCTTACTCGACGAATACCCACCATAGGAACCGCCGCCGAATGCGCCACCAGATATGGCCCCCCCTACCGCACCTCCGACTCCAGCGATTGCGCCCCCGATCATACTAGCACTGGCTAACCCGCTCTGGAGCGTGCGGTTCGCATTAGCGTAAGAATTTGAAAGCCCTTGCGAGCTTTGTCCAAGTTTGACGTTCGTTCTGTCTGTCACCGCCCCGACTTTCCCTGAGATGTAATCCCGAAGGGTTTCAGACTCTTGAGTGTACGCTTGGCTCAAGGCTGCATTGCGACTCGTCATGTTGTTCGTAGCCGCAGCCCCTTTTGTGGAGAGTGCGTTGTTCAGCCCCGTCATGCCGTATTGAAGCCCCTGATTCTGGGCCCCGAGAAGTGACAAGCTGTTTGCCTGATTGTTATTATACACTTGCTGAACATTGAGCCCATTCGTGTTATACACGTCGCCGACGCCGACTTGAGTCCCTGCGACTTCTTGATCGTAAATCTGCTGTTGCCACGCTAATGCACCTTGCTGGCCTTTTTGCTTCAGGTCGAGGCTGGTCAACCCAAAGTCCCGCGCAGTCCGGTTATACCCTAGGGCACCTCCCGCTACCCCGCTACCCACGGAGCCTTCAGCTCCAGACCGAGCTGCTTGAGCTGCCACATCGGCTGAGAGAATCCCCTGCTGCATTTGGAGGTTGTCGAGGGCCGCTTGTTCTTTTTGAGCCTGCCAGCTTGGGTTTGACGCGTTGATTAAGCCCTGACGCGTCTTTTGATTTGCTTGGCTCATCTTATCCGAAAAAGCGGAAAACTCCTCGAACTTAGACTTGTTGTAATTGAACGTCTCGTCCGCTGACTCGGCGGCTATATTTTTAGACCGCATGGAAAACGCTTCTGCGTTTGCATCCGACTTCCCAACGAGTCCCTCTACCGCTTTATTATAGTTGCTGATAGCCGCGTCCGTCTCTTCGGCATACTTATCGACATTGGAGTTGAGACCTGTAGAGAAGCGGCCAGTGATTCCTTCCTGCTCAGGGCGGTAGGTTTCGAGAAGTTTGTTCGTGTCTTCAAACCCCTCCTTAGAAGCGGCTAGAGATTCCTTCTTAGAAGCATTCGTTGCTTTTGTAGCCGCTCGGTTCGCCTTGTCAGTAGCTTGCTCTTGTTTATGCGACGCGTACATCGCCGCTCCTGCCGTTGCAACTCCAGCGACAGCAGTTCCAGCAGCCATAAGGGCAAGACCAGTTCCGGCAGTAATGGTTATGCCCATGCTCATACTGGAGATTTTTCTAAAAGGGTTGTTTGATTCATGCTTTTTTTCCACCCGCTTTGGGCGTAATCTGACTCTGTCAACAGAGGGTTGGGTCGCGTATTGGTGATTTCTTCTACGATTTTATCGGGGTCAGTCTCCTCGGTTGCATGAAACGTGGTCCATACTGTGTCTTCATGCGCGTACCCCAATCGCCGTGAGCCAGGCTCGGTGATGCCCGTAAAAGGAGCCTGCACCCGTGTTACCTCCCCCCCTGGGAACCAAGTAGAAATATCTCCTTTTGAAATCACAAAAATATGTTGTGTTTTATGAAGGGCCCCAGTGAGTAGAGTATCCTTCGGAATAAACATTTCACGAGCATAGAGCCCTTTCGTAAAACGGTTTGTGATCGGGCAATCTCCCTGTGGGTAAGTCATAAGCTCCGCTTCAAGCTTATTAAACGCATCAATCTGATCTTGTAAGCCGTTCATTTTATTAACCTGTGTAAGTATTACACCTGATCGCGAAAAAGACAACGCGGATTTGTAAATTTCTATCCCCTCACGGAGCCCTCTAAGGTTCTCTAGGTTGCTGCGGTAGTTTACAAACAACTCCTCGCCACGCGATACGGAACGGCTCAATCGACAAACCACTCCAGTATCAGAATCTTCAAATATGCAATTAGGCTCAGGAGAGTGGTTAATAAACCTCCCGCAAACGTACTTTACATTCCCACTTGTTGCCACCCACGTCTCACCCTCTGGAAGATCGCAGTTTGCTAAAACTCCCAGTGAAGCCACCCGAGAAGGCGCAACCCACAAGTTTTCTTTGTTGCTTGTGCAGTCGATGACGACGCCCTCGTGCATCAAGAACGCCACGTCGTATTCAGTAAGTCCGACTTCGTCAAGCCAGTCCGCATAGTCGCTTTGAATTTCCTCTACGCTCATCGCAAAGAATTTATTTTCCTAGGGCTCCAGATTTGAGACTTGAAGAAGTTTTGAGCCACTTGGTCCGCCAAGAGTTTCTTAGCAGCTTCAAAGTTTCCTAGCTTCCCTTGAGTCAAAATGGACAAAGCCATTTGCTCCACTGCCGCAAAGTTGTCGAGGTACATATTCTCTGTGTCGGACGCGTGAGGAACAAATCGACGTTTTGCCAAGTAGCGCACCACGGTAGGGATTCCCTCAGTCGGCACCCCCACAAAATACTTCCGCTTTGTTTTTCCATCCGCAGGATCGACCTCGTGCCCCAAATCAGAGAACCCACTTCGGCCCACGTTGCTTGTAGTTTTAATGCCGCCACCGCCCCGCATATACTCGGCATACCTGTCATGCACTGGGCGAGGGTCGCCATCAAAGGATGTAAACAAAACCGTATCGACCTCACGCGGTAGAAATACTTCCCCGCTCGCGCTTAACGATAGCGTGTATTCAGCTACCGTTCCCACCCACTTACCCGAGTTCATTAGCGACTCTTCCGCAGCGGTTACTGCTCGCTTGATTAGGTTATTGGAGAATTCCAACGCCCCCTCAAACCCTAGGGCAATCCGGCCCCAGTAATATCCAAACGAAGTTGGCGCAGTCAAAGCAAGCGCCATCCTATCATCACGGCGCGTTGCTTCTACCTGTGCTTTGTAGTCACGCGTAATAAGCTCCAGCGCCCCTGCTTTGAGTAAGTTAGCTTGCTCCATGCCGCCTGCCGCACTGGCGAGGGAGCTTTCAACAAGCATTTTTTTCTGTTCAAAAGTCACCGCAGGAGGGCTGATTAAATCATCGTCCCCTCGCTGTAAAAACTGGTGGTGTGCAATGGCGTCAGATACCGCTTGGTTGAGCAACTTAGTCAGCCGCGCCGTGGGAAATTTAAGCCCGTCAGGAAGCTCGTTGTGGAGCCGCCCCTCCTCTCCCGTTATTAGCCGCCGCTCTCTTTCGACAACCGCCGTGATGTTGCGCTCTAAGAGCGTAAAAGCTTCAGCTCGGTAGGGGTCAACTTGTGGTGCAGTTTCCATAATTAGCGTGGTTGCTCTATTACTCGCGTGGTTGCAGGCATGGCCGCTCCGTCGTTAGCAATATAAGAAAGGACAAGTAGTCGTACCACTTCAGCCGGAATATTTGGGTCAAACGAGTCGCTCGGAACGCCGACCGTGATTACTAGTAACGGGTCGGTCGGGTCGGGGATAGTTGTTGTGCCATTGCCGTCATTCACCATAGCGATAAAACTAAGTAATGGGCGGTCCAAGCTCTCCCTACGGCTGACAAAGTTGTAATGGTCTACCGCCGCGTGGTAGGCTTGGTTGATGTAGCTTTTGACTCTCGCCACGGGAAGTCGATAGCGGGCTACTGTCTCCAACCCTATGCGCCCGATCAAACCAGCAAATGTCTGTGGGTCAAATGCGTCAAAAAGCTGGAACTCCACCCTCCGCGTTTTTTCTACATAGGTTGTGATATTACGCTCCACCATAGTCAACGCTTGTTGTTTCATCGCAGTGGCGGCTTCCATGTTACCCGCGTCAATGACCATCAGGGAGACGGCGAGCAATCTCACCACTTCAGCGGGTATCATGCTTGGCAACGCATTAGACGCACTTGTATCAGACGCGCTGCGGGTCGCAAAAGTTTGATCGGGCACGTCTAACTCTTCTCTCCGCACTACAAAATTGTAATGGTCTATTGCCATTTCAAGGGCTTGGTTCACATAAGATGCGATCCGATTTAAGGGCATACGGTACTTTTCAAAGGTCTCCAGCCCCAGCTTACCCACTAACCCGCAGAAATGGTTTTGACCTTGCGCCTCTAAATTTTGAAAAGCAGTTTTCCGCTCGACCTCCACATCACGCATGATGTTGCGCTCGATAAGCTCAAAGGCCGATAGTTTTGAGTTGTCTTGTAGGGCGAGCCCGTTTTCGGTTTGTTGTTGTTGTTGCATGGCTAGACTTGATCTTGGGTTATTTGACTGAGTACGATTTCCCGAATCACTTCAGGGGATATTTCTAAGTTGGACACCGCTTGAGCGAGGTCGTTTGTCACGATCACAGGGCGATTCAGAGCTTCACGTCGTATGACGAAGTTGTGGTGATCCACGGCGGTTCGGTAAGCCTGCCTCACATAACTGCGAATGCGGTTAGACGAGAGTCTGTAGCGCGATACCATTTCCAACCCAATGCGCCCTACTAAGCCGTCGCGTTGCGTGATTGCGTAGGTCGTTTCTAACCCCTGAAATTCAGTCCTTCGCGCTTGTTCGACCGTTTGAACTAGATTGCGCTCCACATAGGCTAGAGCTTTTTGCTCTAGGGAAGCCGCCATCTCCACCTCATTGTTTTCTTCTCTCCACAAGGCGAGGATCATCACTTTGGTCGCGTCAAGATCATCAAGAATCAGATTCCCCGCCGAACCTCCCGAAATGTAGACAAGCGGGGCTTTTTCTAAATCTTCACGCCTCGATAGAAAGTTGTAATGGTCGATGAGTCGCCGCTGCGCTTCGTCGATTCTTTGAGCTACTCTCGCGTTAGCGGGGTCGAGCCCGTTGTCCACATAGGGAGCCAGCGAGGTTTTGGCGGAGGTGATGCTAGTAGCCATAAGCAAAAACCCTCCATCCTGTTGTTGTGCCCTCGTAGCGTAAGAGGAGTTCAGCACTCACGTTACAAATAAGACTTTCCAGCAACCCATTTATTTTATGTGCCGTGCTCCCCCTAGCGATCGTTAGGTTAAATGAGTCCCAAGTTCCGTTAAAATCGGAGATAATGACCCAGTCATAAATTTGCGGAGCGGCGGGGAGGGTTATAGTGAAAGAGCCCGCAGAGGTATCTGCGTTGACTCTATCACGGGTAACTGTTGTCCAGTTGCTAGTCCTCTCAGTCCACACATTTTCTCGGATGCCAGGCTCCAGTTTATCGGCAGTTATACAGGCATCGGTGATTAGAGCCGCCCCAATCACGAGCTTTGAATTAAAAGTTTCAAAAGTGATGTTTTCAACCGAAGGGACCCCGCTCGGGTAGCTGAATAGCATCAAATCTTTACTCGCGACTGTAGTTGCAGGCGTTCGGTCTCTAAATACGACCTTATCCAGATTCTCCCCCTTGACTTTTTTTGTGCTAGACGCCGACGCGTCCCATATAACAAAAATATCGCTGGTTGTTGGCACTGTTTTTTCAGTGAGTCCGTTAATTGTAGAGTTTGCCATTAGATGTATTTCTGGTTGCCTATGAGGTAGTCCGAAGTGCCTCCGGTTAGGAGAACGTCTGTTCCGTTTTGAGTGAGTAGAATAAAAAAGTCTTGTGTTTGTCCGTCTGTTTCCCACGCTTTGTAGGATTTTTCTAGCGTCTCCTCGACGGTATCTGGCAGAACGAGAACGCATGAGGTTGAAGACTGAACCCCTGCGCCCACAGGCTCTACAAGCTGCAATGCGTGAACGATTAGTTTTTCCAGTTGAGCGCGACCGCGCCATTCGACACGAAGCTTAAAGTCATACCCGCGACCTATCTGCTTTTCAGTAAATCCGTTCGTTGAAGCCTCCGGCACCACTGCACGCAGTTGAGGGGCATATCCCCGCAGCGCCCTAGAGTCCGACTCGCTGAAACACAGCTCCCAATCCCCCCAGTCAGTCCAATTAGGGTTAGCATCTGGGCGAAACTTCAAGTCAGCCGTGAACTTTTTGCCCGTTTGGTCCCACCCTCCTACTCCACTGAACCATAAATCTCCATGTATTAGCTTTTTCTCGGAAAAAGGGGACTCAAACCCATAGGCTTTAGTCAAAACTAAAGAGCGGATCAAACGCGAGGAATTTCCATTGCGGTGATTTTTATCCTGCACCGCGTCTTTAGTTAGCTCCCAGATTTGAAAGGAATCCACGTCATCCCCGTGAAAACAGACCGCAAACGCCCTGTCTTTTTTTCCTAGCACGGTCTTTACAAGCTTCACTACCTGTAGCCCTCCCCAGATGCCATCGTAAATGGCCCCTGATTTTCCGTTATTCACAGAGCAAGGCCTGAAGTCGAGAGCCATGATTCCTTTGAACACGAGCTTTTCTTCTACGGCGTTAGGCTTGCAAGTCATTAGCAGTCGATCGTCAAAGTGGATCATCGAGACGGTCGATAGCTTAGATAGGTCTTCGTTCAAAAATACTTGATCCATTTCCGCCGAAATAGGCGACATCCCGAATCCCCCGAACTCAGACCTAGCACTTCGGTAAGTGCGGATTCCGTTACCCTGCCTCGACCGAAAATAGATGTCCCCATTTATGGATTCAAAGTCACTAGACAAAGACCCAATATCTGAAAACAAAACGCGCTGGAACCCGACCGTTTCTTTCCACTGAGTCCTAGGGGTTGAGACTGAGAAGCTAACGGCCCCAAATTCCCCCACCACTATTAAGTCGCCCTGCCCCGTCGCTACATCTTGTATCGGCATAAAAGCGAGGAACTGAATGGACCCCATGTAAAGAGGAATTAGCAAGCTGCCCCCTTCGTTGATGAATGTGGTCTCACTGAAGTTTAAAGCATCACGGGACTTGCCCGAGTTAAACTTAGTTGCGTAGCCGCCAGCTCCATCGGGATCGATTGCGGCGTTTATAGAAAACTCAGTGGTCGAAAAGTTATCCTCAACGCGAAACGTGCCGTTAATCGTAGGCGAGGCGCTGTGCCCTGAAATGGTGACAAAATCACCGACAACAAACCCATGCACCCCCTGAGTAGTGATTCTTGTTCTCCCCCCGAATCCCGTCGAGGTAGAGATGGTGATTTTCACAGCCACAAGGCTTCCCCCGAACGCGATGTCGCCAGCTACGATCTCTCTGCCAGCAGCGTTTGATACGAACATTCTTCCCTGCCCGTAAGTCATCTTGGCCCCAGATGGCATACGCGTCGCCGGGTTATTTTGGCAGTAAGCAGAACTCAGCTCCACAGAGGGGGCGGAGGAGGTCGCTGGGAAACTTAGTATTTTGGGGCCGTTAGTCCAAGGAAAAGTCGATGAATTGTATGGCGACCCATCCTGTATTACGAGATATTCTTCGACTTGGCACGCGTAACAAGGGTTTGTTGTATTTTGAAAATCATTAAGAGGCGTGCCCCCCGCTGTGGCTTTGACGTAGTAGGTTTTTTTATTAACTATATCTATAACAATAACCTTACCATCAACCACCAAAACTAAAACAGCCTCTCTCTCTGGAGGGTTGAAGGTGGCGACACATTGAACCGTGGTGCCCGCATTAAAATACCCTACGCCGTCCCCCGTGAAAGTAGACAGGTCAAGGAATTCAAACCCAGGACGAGTTTTAGGCCCTGCGCCCCCTCGAAACACGACATTTTCGGCGTAATAGACCGCTGTCTCTGGCGTGAGCACAGGGTCTTGACTCCCATCGACACCCCCAGGTAAGCCACGGAAACCGTCAACTAGCCTGAGCTTGTCATTTATCATGTTTTACGCTAGTTTGTGGGCCCCCCGAACGGCGGTTGGCGTCCACAATGTTTGCAAAGATGATAAAATACAGCGGGAAACAGAACGGCGAAATGGTGTGTTAATGTGCTTTGCAACCTTCTCGCCGTGAGCAGCGTAGAGCGCAACAAACCATGTCGGAGCGTAATCCAGCATACTATCGCGAAACGCCTCCCAGCGTGGGTTGTTATCTCCCCAAGAAGCCCGAGCGACCCAGCACATCATCCCCACTGACATTTGAGCGGCTTGAGATTGTGACATCTTCTTGCCTCCCCCACTCTTAAAAAGAGAAACGCGGGGGATGTTTCTCCCTTGAGCTTGCGAGATTATTTTTTTGAAAGGGCCACTCGCTTGAACGCCAGGGGAGATGCCCTTTTGAAGTTGTCTGGTTGCTAGTGCTGCTGCTGCTTCAAACATATTTTTAGTTTTTCTAGCGTGACATTCCCATCGCCATCGCCTTCTCAAAGTCGCCTGTATCAGGGGCCGTAGCCTCTTCATACTCGTCTCCTTCGGGCGCGGGCTCTTCGGATTCTTCTGACCCGAGTGGGATTCCATCGATTGCTACGAGGCAGAGAGTTCCACCCTCCTCCATCTCAAGTGTTGCTAGTGCCTCAAAGGTACCTTTTTCGGCACCTTCTGGTGGCGTGAAACCTTCCGGCATTGGGAATTTAAGATAAGCCATAATTTTTTACTGCAAAAGGCGTGTTCATCACAACCTCAATGCCGCCCCCGACCCTAGGGCCGGAGGCGGATGTTGAAGCTACGACTTAGGAACAAGCAGCCAGATCGTTAGCGCGGGTGACACAGCGGAGGTGGCGTACCACGAACCCTAGGTCAGGACGCTCAACCTTCGTTCCGAAGGCGTAAAGCGCACGGAAGAAGCCTGTCGATCCATCAATGTTGGAGTCGCGGTCGGGGATGTTGCGCCAGACGAATTCACCAGCCCATGAGTAGGATGGGTTGTAGGTCATTCCGCCACCCTTGCTGGTGCGAGCAGAAGGTGTGAGAACTTTCATCACATCTTGGTGGTAGACGACGGTGTCTGTGTAAGGAGCGAGTTTATAGGCATCGCTGATTTCCCATTTCATTCCACGGCTCGTTGCGGTTGGTGCGTAAGGGTATACGCGATTCCAAGTGCCAGCAGTGGCGTCAAATGTGTAGCGAGGAGGAAGCTCCACCGTGAAGAATTGGAATCCACGGGTGATGGTGTTCATCCCAGGAGCAGCCATCATGGGGTTGCTTTCTCCACTGCCCATGTAAGCGTAACGATAGTCGTCACGAACATTGGCGTCTTGGCGCTTGAGGTCGGAGAACGTGTAGCGTTCACCGACAACAGCGTAGATCGGAGTCATCTCGTCAACACGTTTGAACGGGTTGATCGAGCCACCTTGATAGCCGAGTTGCTCGTAGATCGCTTCGAGGATTCCCCAAGTGAGCTTGCTCGTAGCTGGAGTAGCCGCGAAGGAGGTTGTCAAGGGGTCGAAGCTTGCCTTGGCGACAGATTTGTAACCGCAAGCGGTAATATATTCGTCTTGGTAGGTGTTCGTCCAGACATACTTCGTGTTCTCAGAGAGGACGCGAACGACGTTCTTGACTTGGTCTTCGACCTGCCATGCGAACTGAAGATCGTCCAGACAGATGTCAGGGCTATTCAGAGCCGCCTTTTTGAGCGACATGGTGCGGATCGTTACGCCGAAAGAATCAATCTTCTGACCTGCGATGTTGCTACCGCCGCCAAGCGTTCCACTACGGGAGAGCGATCCGCCATTAGCGCCAACGAGGTTGGAGTTTGTGGGGCTTGCTGTGTAGGTTCCGGTCGTAGTGGCCTTGTCGCCGTCTCCACCAGAAGAATTCCAGTTCTCAAAAGTCACGCCGCCAGGGGTGCTGACTGCCGAGCTAGAGAGCGAACGCTCGTAGATGGGGTAGCTGATTTGGTTGCCCTGACCGTCAACCCATTTATCTTTTGGAAGATATTTGAGATAGAAGTCTGAGGTTACGATGTTCTTCGCGACGTTGTTGCGGATAAGACCGCCCCACTCTACGAAGAGTTGTTCAATGTTTTGTAATGCTGCCATATTATTATGTTAGTTGGGTATCTGAATGTTGGGTTGCGTGGTTATTACACCGCTATCTGCTGCGGGACGGGCCTGTGCAGTAGAAGGTTTAGGGTTGTTACATTTACCGCCGTAACCAGCGTCAACATGCAGATTAACCGCCTGCAAGCAGCGTCGAAATGAAAATAGCATAATAACCGCGTAACCGTCAACGTGATATTTTCAAGTATTTAATTTGGCGCTAATCGCCTCAAGGAAGCCCTCAAACTCCTCTTTTGGAGCCGCGCTAGGGGAGGTGCCGCCGCCCGCCCTAGGAGTAGCCGTTTGATACTTGCCCATAGCTTTTTCAAGCTCCTGGTATTTTCCGTATAGCTGAAGAAACTGATTCACTAAAAGCGGTGCTGCTGCCGAACGGATGGCGACTTTCGCTCGCTCGGTATCATCGAGTCCCTCGAAATTAGGGTTTGCCGCCGCAGTCACAATATCTTGGATTTGAGCGTTCCATTCCTGATCCCCCTCGATAGGTCGAAGCATAGGTAAGTTCTGCTGAGTGATCTCCCAGACTTGGTTAAACGCCGCGCCGTATCTCTTCTGAGCCTCGCCATGCTGAAGTTTTGCTTGCTCCTCACGGTGCTCCGCGATTTTTTGAAGAGCGAGCTTGGCGTGAGACACCACTTTTTCTCGTGTCGCCTCTACCGCTAGATACTGCTTTTCCAGTTCGTACAGCGAGTATTTATCGCGGTCATTCATTCCTGCCGCAAGATCGCTTAGTTTATCAGCGCGTGCGCTGGCGTCATCATCTGAAAGGGCCTCATAGATTTCCTTTTGCGGTATTTCGTACTTGGATGAGAATGAGTCAATAGCCCCTCTGATCTGCTGCATTGGAACCGTCACAACATCCTTAAACTCCTGTGTAGCCTCGACTCGGGCGACTTGAAGCTCTCGCTCATACTCTTCATTTTGCGCTCGCAACCGCTGGACTTCTTCTGGCGCTTCCGCGCTACGTCCTGATTCTAACTCCGCTACTTTAGCCTCTAATTCTTCACGGCGACTTCTTTCAGCCTTCCAATCCTTCTTCATGTTGACCGCCCACTTCTTCAAAGAGGCGGCTTCTTTAGGTAGCTCCTCGGAGCTTTCAGGTTCACCCTCCAACTCGGCGGGTTTTCTGAGTTTCTGACTGGCTTCCTCCAATACGCGTGTGCGCTCGACGGGGTCGTTCGCGTAAGACTTTTCAGGCGCTGGCTCCGCAGGAGCGGGCTCCGCAGGCGGTTCTGGAGCGATTTTCAGTTTTTCAAAGGCTTCAGCGATGCCCGAGGCGGCGTCAAAGCTCATCATTCCTCCATTACCTTGAAGGTTT
>Ga0181355_1000701_pt1 | contig 14552 bp, 15 predicted proteins | sample Fa13VDMM15DN_FD_130099 | JGI IMG/M metagenome (GOLD analysis project Ga0181355, IMG submission 130099) | Freshwater viral communities from Lake Michigan, USA - Fa13.VD.MM15.D.N | ecosystem: Environmental > Aquatic > Freshwater > Lake | place: USA: Michigan | collected 2013-09-23 | reverse complement strand
TCGTAAATAGAAAAGAAAATGTACTTTGGATATCAACCGGTACTTCACGCGGCGTTTGTTTTTTTTAAAAAAAAAATTGAAATATATTTATTATTAATCATTGTTAATATATATATTAATAATCAACTTAGAGACATCGTATTATAGAATATATATAAAATACAACAATGAATTACGAACAAATCTCAAAAATGAAATTCGCTGAATTTAAGGCGTTAGAACAAGTAGTCAACCAAGTCAAGTGTGAACGAGATGCCCGTCGAAAGGAGTTACGAGATGCCTGTCTAGAAGATGACCGTCTAAAAGAGTTACGAGATGCCGTACTAGCAGATGCGTATGATAGTGAAGACGAACCCATAAAGAATATAATTGTACGTACTAAAGCCGTCGTCGGTCACAAGACAAAAAAAATTGCTCCCAAAGAATATTTTATACCTGATGAACTATGGAAACTTGTAAAAGGATATGCGGGGATTTACAACTACCGCATCAACTGGGACAAAAAATGGACTGACATATCATCACATTATTGCTTTGCCAAACATTGTCCATCCGTTAAGGAAATGACACAAAAGTCATTCTGTAAATTAGGCAAGGATAGTCCTGAGATAGTACGCAGAATGGTATGGAAAGACCTTAAGAACATACGTGATGTCAAGGATTACAATGGCAATATTATTGGGAACACGCGGGAACTTACCTTGAAAAATTTAGAAGGCTTAGCACCCCTGTTTTACTTACCAGCTTGGTGTGTTGTAGGCGTTGAGGTGATGTGGTCTAGGAATGAATACGCAAACGACCAAACAGTGTGTTGTGGAAAAGTTAAAAAAATCACCGATAAAAATATTACGATTGATGTATATAAGAGTGTACATTCTCATTACGATTCTTCATCACACGGTGAGTGTAAAGAATATTACAAATGCGGGCACATCGACAAACAAACCATATTCACAACGGACAAAGGATTCAAATTAAAAGAACCAAATGAGGGATGGTATAGATGGAGATACGCTTAGATTATTCTTTAATCACCAACTCAATATTATCCTTCTTAGTTGATTTTGCTTTTTTTTCTTCTGCCTTTTTCTGCTTGTTTAACTTGTTTGATTCTAGCTTTGCTTTGTATGCTTCTTCTTTTGTCGAATGTTTGGGAGTTCTACCTCTTGCCTTTTTGGTGATCACATCTCCTGCTTCGCTCGGTGTTGGTTTGGTTGTCTTTGTTTTTATTTTCGGTTTATCTGCCTTCTCTTTTTGCTTTGTCTCTTTTGCTTCCTTTGCTTCCTGTGTTGCCTTCTTCTTTGCTTCGGTTGATTCTGCTTTTGATTTTTTCTTTTCCGCAATGGCCTCTTCTTTCTTGCGTTTCTTTTCCGCCTGTTGAAGTACCTTGGTTGTTAAAGCAAGGTTTGGTTCAGCTCGTTTCAAAGGGGGTTTACCATGACTCACTGATGGTTTGTATATTTTTTTTTTTGAAGGTATTTTACGATTTGGTCTAAAAACATTTTTACCTGCTTCGCTTTCTTCGTCGCTTTCTTCGTCGCTTCCTTCGTCGCTTCCTCTATCACTATCACTTGGAATAGAAGACCTCAATGATGACGCAAGAGAACTTAACAATGTACTTGAACGAACCTGTGGTTTAGGTTTGCTGAAATTATCATCCTTTCCTTCTATCGGTTTTCCTATTAAAGTTTCTTTTACTTTTGTCAAAAATGGTTTGCCATATTTTTGTTCAGTATCGTGTTTTGAGTGTTTCTTGTTGTAGTCGACATTCTTTGCCATTACTTCGGGACGACCTCTTGACAACACGGGATAGTTGGTATATAACTCTCCTGAGTGCTCTTCCATTTTTTTAATTCTGCTTTGGTCTAGTGCGTTAAAATGTTCTAGAACTATATTGACTTTATCGTACTTATGGTCCCAGTCATTTAATTTTATTTCGGGTTTTGTAAGTCCTGCTCGTCTGCTTAAATCTATAGATGAGTCATGCTGACGATTAGATAAATTCCTTGAAGTCGTCATAGGGTTTGCGAGTCGAAACCAAACTGGATTACTTTTTTTCCCATAATTTTTTGTTGGTACAGCAAGCCATGCTGGCAAATCAACTTCAAATGTATTAAACAAAGGTATATTTAATGGAGGAGACATTATATATATAGGGATGACAAATTAATTAATCCTAAATGTTTATATTTAAACAACTTAAATATAAACCCTAAACTTTACTCCTACTCTAAATACGCTGATATGCAGGAGGCATCTGTGTACTAAATTGGTAATTTGCTCCAAATGGTTGAGACTCCAAAGCGGGGACACCGCAACCCAAAATCGTGTGGCGACCGCCGATGCTATGGTATTCTCGGCGACGAGGCATGGCTCCGCCATAGAGCCCAACACCTAAGCCCATTCCCAAACCACGCCCTGCGTAGAGTCCCATACCAGCAGGGGATGCTCTTGCTTCTCCAATACGCTTGGCGATTTCAGCAGATGCTCTGTCAGCCATTGCCTTTGATGCAGAAGCTCTGTCAAGATGACCAACAGTGTCTCCGCCCATGCCGCCGTTCTTGAGTCTATCCGCCAACATATCGATTGCCTTTGCTTTATAATTTCCAACGGGAGCAGTAGGGTCTCCTCTCATTTCGTCTCGTACCATTTTTTGGTATGCTTCGGGTCTATCCATATAATCGTTCGCTGTTGAGGCTGCTAGACTGCCGAGTCCAGGCACATATGAATCAGCCGCCGTTCCCAAACTGGAAATTGCTTTTTGAACGAAGGGCTTGGCCGCAGAACCAACAGCATAAGCGAGCTTCTTGACGCCGTGCTTTTGTAAAAACTTGTCTGCTTTTTTGCCAAAAATACCTTCACCAGTAATGCTCTTGTTAGCATCAATTTCAGCTGGGGCTAAAGCAATTTGGGTGCCTTTCCCGGCTCTAATACATTTTGATATATTGTTTAATCTATGGGCGTGTACTATCAAGTTAAGACCTTCGCCCTCCATATCGTCAGTAGGTTGAACTCTTACAGCGTGTCCGTTACGTATTCGGGATTTCACTTTATCACTAATTGGTCTAATTCTAATTTGATGGAGGGGATGCTCCATGAAGGGTACAGATACGTTTTCAGTCATTTATATATACTCACAACAAAAAAATAAAAATAAGTGGGTGTATATCTTTTCCTAAATCAAATGAGCCTTATCTACCCGTTTTGCTTTTCCACCCATTACCGCCGAATATATCCTCGCCATCCCCCATTGTTCGGGAGACTTTACACTTGGACGCACCGATTGGTGATTGGAAAAATAAGCACCTTTACCCTTATCAAGTATGGTCTCTAAACCCTCCTTCTTGTATCCGGTTAATTTTGCTATTTCGCTAATGGTATGTGATTGGTCTTTTTCAAATCCATACTTTTTATTAAACTTGTTCCTATATGTGATTAATCCCCTTCCTTGCGGTTTAATGATGATAGGCATTATTCTATAATCATTTATTTTTTTGCGGGAGAAGGTTTCGATCCTCCGTCTTTTGGGTTATGGGCCCAACACGCTTCCTCTGCGTCACCCCGCATTTCAAATAAATATAATAATTTGAAATGCGATAAATGCCTTACCATATATGGTCTTAAGCAACTCTCGCACCTGATAAAATATCTATGCTCAGACCACATTTGTACTCCACAAACACAATTAGATCCATAGCAAGAGCAGACAAGTTATTACCAATGATGTTGACTGACTTGGGCACTTGCTCTTCCACAGGCAACATGCGAGAACAATCAACCCAATAATAAGTTTGGTTCGTTTCCCAACTTAGCTGGTCAATTAATCCACTGGTGAGACCATCTGTCAAGCCACCGTTAACTGCCATGTGACCATATTGCTGATTCATATAGTGTTCCCAGCCGTAACGTTCTGTATTATAAATCATGTTCTGCCCAGCAACTACAAAATTTATGTTTGTGAATAGAGCAAATGGTGCTGTGGTGCCGCAGCCCGCAGTGTCAAAAGGAGACTGAATTTGCGGAACAGTGATACCAGTATTTCCTGGAGCAGTTCCAACAGGAGTTAGAAATGGTACCATTAATACAGACTGGATGCCCGCCAAGCCGTTTGTAATTAGTTGATTCACATAACCTCCGGGGGCAATGTTAGATACAGAATATTGATAAATATCAGTGTATTCAATACGCTTCACAGGGGATGATAGGTACGAGGACTCGAAAGTTGGATTAAAAACATAGGCAGGAACGTTTAGAGTAACAGACTGACCAAGAGACCCGGCGGCACCAACAGCACCTGCCGCCAAAAGTTTAGCACCGACGGCTACAGAGGCAAGGTAAGAATCAGCCAAGAAACAAGCACTCGTACCTGAGCCAGCAGAGGAGGCAGTAATCATTAGGGGATTCACACCCGAGTAGGCAGAGGACACACTCATAGCACTAAAAATATTTGTTCCAGCAGTTCCAGTGTGAGTAAAAGCAATGGAGGTGTTATTCAAATTTAATGTCAACCGCATGAACACGCCTTTAAGTAAGGGAACCGAGTCGAAGAACGCGTGAAGGTGTTTGAGTTTAACTTGAACCATGGCAGACTGACTGAACGAACCAGCAACCCCAATTTGGCCTTGGGTGTTGTTTGCGTTTGAAATATAGGATTTGAAAGCAGAGCGACAAGACCCGGCAGTGAAAAGAGTACTGAACGCAGACAAAGTAGGAGCAGTGAGACCCTCGGGGTGATAATTTGTGAGCATCTGTCGTTTAGCAATGGCAGGATTTGCTTGTAAATAAGAGTTGAAAGCACCGGTCACGACTGGCTGTTCAAGAGTTGGAGCGTTCACATTATTACAGATACCAATACCTGAAGCACTCAATATGGTACTGTAAGCAAGAGACAGGGCACTATCAGGATAAAATCCAATACTTGCTCCCTGTGATATAACATCTCCAATCGATAAGCTGCACTGGAGCTTAAATGTATTCCATATACTTTGCAGCGGAGTTTGTTGGCAGATCGTGGTCCCGTTATAATCTAAAGTTAAGGAGTGGATTAACGAACCTGCCCATCCTTTAAGAGCTAGAGCGTAGTCACAACTTGAAGCAGCTGTATTGGGTTGGAGATTTGCTGTAGCGGTGGTTGTAGCGTTTAAGGTAAGCAAAAGTGGGATGCTTAAGTACGCCTCGCGATATGCGAGATATTTGCTCGAATTTGCTAATTGTGCGTTTATACCAAGAACTGTGAGCATTTAACCTCACAGGGTTTCTTCTTACCTTTTTAAATGGGGTAAGCACGGTCTCCCGTGGGATTAGACTTTACCTTAAGCGTTCATCGCAACTGATTAGATTGCTCCCGCCCACTAACATCAAGTCGTTGAGGATTCGTTCATGTCCTTATCATAGCGGATTTAGAAAGTATCCTGCGGATTGCCCTATAATAACAACCTTTTTACTATACCGTATGTAATTAACATACGCCACCATCATAGTTTCCTAGATGGTTTAGTAGTTGGTACCTTGAGGGGGTTCCCGCATTTTGGAAGTGTCGCACTTCTTTCTAAAGAAGCACTAGCAATGTTTTTGACATCACTCTTATACCCCACAAATTAAGGTATCTATAACACATTGATTACCACTGTAGTTTTGGCTTTGATTATCAAGAATATTGAGCCAATCTTTGCGGACAAATACAGCGGGAGGAGCGTCACTCACTTGACTCATATCAAAAACTAAACTATCGGCTGACATTTTTATATACTCTATAGTGATAAAAAAACTGGGGAAATTATACTAATTAATTAAATACATTTTAAAAAGTATAGCAAAATAAGAACTATACTTTTGCCTAAACATTCCACCTTTAAAAAGGTGGAGCGAAAATTACTAAATGGATATAAGGTTGAAAAAGTGTATTACATGTTGAATTGAATGTTCTTTTTCTTGGTGCTAATAGGTTTAACCATCAATGCTTTAATTCTGTCCGCAAGAACCCCTCTGCCAGTTATTCTATGGTATTCTTCTAAAGAAGGGTACGAAGAACCAACGCCCGGTCCTCCTTTATTTCCAACTAAAACTGAACCACCCATTAAATGAGTTGTATGTCCTCTTGGTTGTACTAAACGTCTTTTATTTAATGATCGTGGATTAAACAACATATATATACTCGGGTGAAAAAAATATTAGAGATTAGATTTGGCAATTAATTGCTTCTTCAAGTTTCTTAATCTAATACAAGCAGACACAAGTGAATTCAACAGAGTAAATTGTTTTTGAATTTCCTTTTCTTTCGTATCATCTGTCGTCTGCTGTCCTTTCAAATCACTCAAAAGTCTCATCTGTTCTCGGTTGAATTTATCAACACACTCGTTTAAAAACTGCTCAGTAATGTCGCTGGGATTCATAATGTATATACATATCCACTTTTAAAAATTGGAGCAAAAAACGCAAATGTTTTTTTTTTCCTAAACTATTGGAATGCCCTATCCTTTGCTATTATTTTCTACCCGATTATCTTGGATTAGCAAAATGATTGTCATGTTGGGGTCAAGTATATTAATCGCACCTAAATCAGTACCGAGCAACTGGATACGCAATTGATTGTAAGTTCCGCTTAATAATCTGTTCCAAGAATACTGATTCGGTCTGTCGCTTATCTGTGTCCCTGAGGCAGTAACTGGGGTGATTGCGTAAATAATACTGCTTGGAATAGCGTATATGTTTTGAATACAATTCATTGAAAGAAACACACTAGGGTTGGGTTGGACCTGCGGAGCAACGGTAGAGAGAACGCTAAAGATAGTATTGGGTACGGCTGGTTGTGGAGTCACATATCCAGCGACAAATCCTAAAATTTCGTTAAACTTTGCGGTGAGTGTAATAGTAGCATTTGCGTTTGTTGAACCAAGACCAAGGCCACTTGGATTTGTCCAGCCTACAGGCAGTGCGGTTAATTGAGGATAAGTGTTAATCTGTACCGCATAGAGAGTTGGGTTCAACAGAAATTCAATGTAATAAACATTTTGCCCTAAATCATTAACCAAATAAGTTCCGTTTGTAATAAACGTGTATTGTAAGAAATTATTGAGGTCTGTAATCTCGTATATCCCGTCGGGAATAACCACATCAAAATTCACTTGACCCGCACCAGTGTCGTAAGAATAACTAAACTTGTTGTTTTGTAGGGGATTTGCATTTATGTTGGTCCACGAATAAAACATATTAACCTGTGCTACGGCAACGCTATGATTATCGAAATTCACACTACTTGGGAACTGGTAAATCAACGTGTTGTTATTAGAACCTGGTACAATATTTCGTGACGTAAAAGTTACTGTAGATGGCATATTATATATACATACACATTTAAAAAAAGTGGAGCAAAAAAACGTGTATTTTTAAATTGCCTAAACTATTCCTTTTGCTCTACTTTTTTAAAAAGTGGATTTAATTGTTATATCTCAAAATCTGCTGATTGATTTTCATTTCAGGAACTGTAATATTTGAGGTCTTGATTGGTTTGAATTTTGGGATTCCAATAACAAATGGAATCGTCGAGCCTCCAAAGTAAAATGGCACTTGATTACCATACGAAGCTGTTTGAGTTTTCCAATGGTCTTGCTTGTCTCCGGTTTGTATTGTTGGGAAATTCATTTATATATACTGACAACAAAATAATCCTAAAGTGTCGTCGTTTCCTTTTCTGCCTTTTTCATTGCCCTATATGCTTTTTGATATTCTCGTATTTTATCCTTATTGCTGTTGTAGTAAGCAATTTGCTTTTCTGTCATTGAACCTTTTGTCTCCTCGTACTTGGCCTTTGCTTTTGCTAAAATAGTTTCTTTGTTCTTCTCATACTTTGCCTTTTTAAGTGCTTTGTTTATTGGGTCTTTATACCATTCTTCCTGATACTTTCTACAATTTTCTTTTTGAACCTCGGGCGGTACGTAAGCTTTACGGTCGTTGATGCTTTCTAATTTTTCCATCCACTCTTGTTCAATTTGCCTTAATGTTTCCTTTGGGATATCCGTTTGTAAAACATTGATAACATAGTCTCCTCTGTCTATTATTTGCCTTGACCTACATCCATTATTCTTTGTTTTGTGTAATGCTTTACGCAAACACATTCGTAGGCTAGTTGACCCGATGTACCTTTCGTTAGTTTGATTACAGACAATCTCATAAATCTTTCCCATGTTTACTTATACATATAGAAAATACTTTTATTTTAAAAATTAAACGCAATAAACAAACCCATCCTAAAGTCGAACCCCTTCCTTATTCCTTCTTTCTTTCTTTTTTTTTATAATAATCTAAAGTTAAGATTTATTATAAAAAGGTGAAGGGTGAACGTGTGTATAGTGATTTATTTTCATATATTGGAATTTTTAGAAAAACGCGAAAAAAAAAATATTCTCGCGTTTTTGTTTTTTTCTGTACAGATTCAAAAAAAACCACTATACACACGTTCACTGTTCACGGTCGCTTAACTTTAGATTATTCTAAGTGAGCCTTAATGTATTGTTTAAATTGATTATACATGTGGAAATCTTTCAACATTTTGATTAATGTTTCGCTGTCTTTATCGTCACAAAGACTTTCTATATCCTCTTTTGTAATTGGAAACGTTTCGGTCTCTGTATTCGTTGATTCTCTACAAATTCCACATGTACCGTATGATATCACTTGTTCTACGCAACCCTCGCAATAATTGTGTCCGCAATTATGGAGTGGACATTTATAAATTTCGGTTTCGTCGCTATAATCCTCTAGACAAATGGGACATTTTGTATCAGTGTCTTCAAAAGCAGATTGTTGTACTGATTCGCTCTCAATTTGGTGTCCGTCTAAATGTATCCAAATCAAATGTGGTGTAATCTCACATATGAGTTCCTCTAAATATGTATCTAAATCGAAAAGTGGATGGGAATAGAGTTCTTCTAATTGTTGATAATAAGTTGGATTCATTTTAATGTTTGGGTTATTAATATATATATTAACAATCTCTTTAAATCGTTTTAAACATTAATCTTATTTAATTAGAAAATGTTTTTTGCGTTTTTTCAAAAAAAATAAAAAGTTGTTAATAAATATAGAAATGCCCTTTACTTTAGTAGATTTGCGGAAAAATGATAATCATACAAAAATCCAAGTTGTGCTCATGGTTGAAATGGGTAAGCCACCTTTGACGCCATTTAAGTCTTTGAGCTTGGGAGGTCAACGTAAATTCAATGAGAGGTTGAATACGTATATCAAATCGTTTCCTGATAATGAGGAGGAATGGGACGCCAAGATTCAGGAAGATTTCAATACTGCGTGTCTTGAAGAATTATTCGTACCATCATTCAGGCCGGAAAATCAGTTCGTTGCGATTTTAAACACGGATATAATAAGATTAAGACGTGAAGGAGAAGAGGACCAGGACTAAAGTGGATTTAGCAAAAAGGTCCTAAATAAAATATAATCATTTTAATTTCATAATTTAAATGATTTTGCCACATTTTTTTAAAGTATGTATATACATATATATAGATGTCAGTCAACAGTATTTTCGCCGGTTCAACACCTAACAGCAGAGATGCGATACGCCAACAGTATTTGAATTATTTAGCATTGGAAATTGCGAATCAAACCAAGAACTTGAATGCGAATAAATTATTCAGGGCAAATGGAACAACGGGAGCACATCCGGCTGATACTCGGTCAGCTACGGAGAAATATGCTGATTTAGACGGATTGAAGCAATCGGTTCGTTCAGGATTACGTCAAATCACTGATGGCCGAGAAGCGGAAGTGATTGTTGCTGAGCTAACTACAAATGAAATCGAATTTTTGGCGGGAACATTACCAGCTGTTATTGCTGATTTGAAACCCAAGTGGGCGATGGGGGTTCCAGCTGGTTCATTTATTCCGTACATTAGGAAATACATGCGAAAAGCAATTGAAACTCAAGGAGTCGAATATGGTCTTCAGCAACCTCAAATCGGTGGAGTTGGAGGGGGAGTTATAACTACGGCTGCCAATTTAGTCCCTCGTAATCAGTTAGATGACTTGGCTGGTAATTTGGAATTAGCCAGTTTAAAAACGAATGTAGGAGATAGAGCAAAAATAAAACTTGCTGAATTGATGGGTTTAGGCAAAACTAAATACCAAGGTACTGATGGTGGTTTTAGAGGACGAGAACAAACTTTAGCAGTGCTCATGAAGAAGATGCCTAATTTAGACGACAGAAGAGCAATTGCCGATGAAGGTAGCGTAGACACTTTGTATGAATATGACCAACATGTAAACGAATTAGGAGAGAATATGCCCTCATCAAATGAAATTAAATCACTCACAGACGCAATACAAGACGCAATAGAAAATGACCGATACGAGGATTTAGACGACTATTTGCTTGACCTTGAAGGACTGCTAGATGGAATTGATTGGGAATTATTGGATGTTGTTTATGACACAGCACAAACCGCTAGACAAATATTAAGAGGCGAACTGTCTGCTCCCCAATTAAAACAAGAACAGCAAATAAGGAGTATTAGACCTAATTTAAGAGATTTGGAAAGAGTTCAGGATTTTGAAAGTATTGACCCATTTGCCGGTGAAGAATTATTAGCAAGACCAAGACAAGCATTTGGTCAGGAAATAGCACCCGAACAAGAAGAATCAAATTTACCGAGTGCGTACGCAATGCCTCAAATGCCTCAACAACGACCAATTAATGACCCATTTGAAGGAGACCGCTTTGCTGGTAGTGAGTTTTTGACTGCGGAAGAATTTCAAACATTGACTCCAAAAGAAAAGCGAAAATTGATAATAAGGTATGATAGAGATGGTGGGTTTGACCCTTACCCCGAATTATCACCCGAAATACAAAAAATTACAATTGGAGGAGATGTTGATGAAGACGAGTTGGATTATTTATACGGTCATTATTTGGTGCTGACTGGAAACGATACGGGAGACCTTGATTTGATGGAACCAATGGAAGAAGCACCACAACCAATGGGGCGACCACAATTTCAAGAGGAAAGCGGATTACGGTTTGCCGAGCAAGAAGAAGACCCATTAACAGACCCAAATGCTGGTGACGGTGGTTTATCAAGTTTTTACGCATTACCACGGGATAGAAAAATTTCAATTTTTAAAGACATTGCTGACGCAGAAGGAGGACGTACAAGACGAGGAGACTATGTTAAAAATCAATTATTATTTATTAGAGCAAACACTCCTACCTCTAAATTGAATTCTATTATGGACACATTTGATTCTATTGATGTCGACATTCCAAGCGAATCAATCTCACTAGAAGAAGACGTTGGTTTTGAACCAGCGGCTGAAAAAGCATCACAAATTTACACAGAGACCTCGTCGAAAAAAGACAGACCACCAAGACCCAAAGCATCAGCATCCTCTCCCCCCGATTCTATGGAAGAATTCCAAAACATAGATTTAGATGTTAGACGTGAAATATTAAAAGGGTTGGTTGGTGTTCCAAAACAACTTGGAAAAGACATAGCAAAATTAGCAGATAAAGCACGTGATACAACAGTGGATAGATTATATGAACGATATTTGTATTATAAACAGTCAGGAGAAGAAAACCCTGATCTATCTCAATCAGCCATGAGTTTACTGCCAAGTACTGCTAGTAAAAAAGGAGGGGAATCAACTAGCAGTACACAACTAGGAAGCTCAGCAAAATCGGGGGCTAGTAATGCTCCAACTGAAGAGCTTTTTGCCCAACCATCTATCGGCGAAAAATCAAAAGTAGAGTTTCATTATCCAAAAACCAACACAGAATTTAAAGGACTAGAAGTAGCAGACAAAAGAAAGATTATTGACCGAACAATAAGAGACGATATATATGAAGCAGAACGATACACCGATACAGACGATAAAGACTACGACCAATCAACCGCTGATAAAGTTGAGGCAATTGTAAAATCATTTCAAGGCAAAGACCCATCGCTAATGTCAGGCGAGGTTCTAAATGATATTTACAAAACTATTTTACCATTTATTAAAGAAGGTCAAGCAACGGGAAGAGTTGGGTTTGGTCTACCTGCTCCTCATCACATTATAGGTACACACGGATACGGATTAAAAAAGACTCACACAATGCCCGATGGTTTAATAATGACTGGTGCTAAACATACATCAAAAAGCAAAAAGAAAGGTAACATCATATTTGGTATGGGTTTAGCAACTGCTTCCTCTTTTCCCAAAAGCGAAGCAAAAGTACGATTAGAACACAAGAATATCGATTTCACCAAGGGAATCACTGCTGAGCCTACTTACGTGCCTTTTGGAACTCACTTGCTTAACAAGCACAAACTAAAAGACAATATTGTAATGTTGCGAACCAAGAAAGGTGGGGCGATTCAAAATATTGAAACACAAAAGGTCAGTGGAAAACTCTCCAAAGTCTTACATACGATATGTGGAGGCAGTATTCCACAGTTTGAAAGTGTGATGGATTTAGCTGATAATGACAAGGCACTGTTACACCGCATTACAAAAACAACCAAGGTCAGTGATCGTCTCTCTGTACCAAATCCTAATAAGAGCAAAATGGAAGAAGAGGACAATCGATTTAATATTTTGCGTGGAGAGGTCGCTCTAAATAACGACAATCCCGCAGTCATTAAGGAGTTCAAAGTGTTGCTCTTGAAATTTATGAATGAAAGACGAGTGCCTATAGGTCAAGGCAGGGCAATTCTTGAGGAGATGTTAATGTTGGGATATTAAACCCGACCTTTAGTAATAGAAAAGAAGTTTTAAGCACGCCAGTGGATTACATCGAGCAAACCCTTACGGAATTTGTTTGGTGGGTCAGCCTCCATATCCACAACAAGAGGCGAGAATTTCTCACGAGTAGCGTACTCATAAATTTGGTTTAATTGTTCTTTATCAATACCTAAACCAAGTTCACTTAAAATCATGCGGGCATCTCGTGCTCCTGATAATTTCAAAATAACCAAATAGGAACAATTACATCTTATCACTTTAGGTACTTGGTAATAATTCTGTGCTAAATAAATGACTGAGCAGTTTTTCTTTCTCGCACGGATGTAGTAGTTCATGATGGGTTCTTGATTTTTCATTAATTGTAGATCATCGAAGCATACTAGGTGATTCACTTTTTTATCCATTTTATCTAAAATTGGTAAATTTTCAATACCCTCCTTAATAGCAATGGAAGGACATTTTTTGAACAAAAACGAATACAATGGTTCGTCCTTGTTTTTTGTGATGATGGTGATATCTTCAAAAGTTCCCTTCTCTCCACACGAGAATAGGTATATCAAATTCACAAGAAAATTTGTCTTTCCACTGCCTGACGGGGCTACTATCACCGCACGAAAGGGAAGGTTCAAATTATGGAGATGTTTGTTTGGGTTTTCCGCGTTGTCGAGCATATCTTTCGGGATTCTCTCATAGAAATTAATGATTTGGGACGATGTACTCATTATATATACCCTTTTAAAAAAAGATGTAGCAAAAGTACTAATACATTATTTTAGCGTATTTTGCTAAACTTAATTTGTCAGGGTATATATATATATATCATGGCAGCCTATCCTCCACCAAGTTTCTATAGTAATGTATTTGATACAAACGCATTCAATCAAAGTGATGGTACTGCTGGATTGACAGAGGCAGAGGCAGATTTGCTTTACTACCAATACCCAGTAGGGCAACCATTCGAAACATTACAACAGACAGACCATACGGGTTTAGCAACATTTAACGCGGGGATTGATATTAACACGGGGACACTAAAATTCCCTGATAATACGGTACAGACAACGGCGGCGACTGCAGGAGTAAATTTACTTCCATTAAACAACGTTTGGACTGGAACAAATGAATTTCAATCAACCGCTCAATTTGATAGTGCTTTAATAGTGTCTAATGGAACTCAAAACACATCACTCGGTAATGGATTCTTACCATTAGCAGTGGGACAAGGAACACAGAATGTATTTGTTGGCGTTGGGGCGGGTCTAAATGCTCTTTGTGGTAGTGGTAATACAGTATGTGGTTATTTCTCGGCGAGTCAAGGTATGACTTCTGCCTCAAATTATAATACTTTATACGGAGAAAGAGCGGGTCAATATTTAACAAGCGGTGTTGGAAACACATTAATTGGTGCTACGAATTGTAATAATGTATCAACTGGTAATTCTAACATTTGTTTAGGATATGGGGCGATGGCGGGTGAGAGTTCGGGTTCTTTCAGCAACAATATTGTTATTGGAAATGGTATTCAGTCGGGAGCAAGTAATCGTATTATTTTAGGTGATGGAACACAAACCAGTATGGATTTGAAAGTTGTAAGCGGTTCAACCGTTAATATGGGTGGTAAATTAAATATGAATGATGCTGTCCTCGCAGATAGGCACGTCTCCGCTACAGTATTTTCAATACAAGAATATACAACGGGAGTTATTAGCGGAGAGATTACCCATAAATCGGGTGGTGTGATTATTGATAGTGCTGGAAATGGTGGAACTATTAAAGCATATTGTAAGGACGGTGTTGGAACACAATTTATTCCTTTA
>Ga0181355_1000700_pt1 | contig 14555 bp, 21 predicted proteins | sample Fa13VDMM15DN_FD_130099 | JGI IMG/M metagenome (GOLD analysis project Ga0181355, IMG submission 130099) | Freshwater viral communities from Lake Michigan, USA - Fa13.VD.MM15.D.N | ecosystem: Environmental > Aquatic > Freshwater > Lake | place: USA: Michigan | collected 2013-09-23 | reverse complement strand
ATGTTAAAAATTTATTTACAAAAGATACTGCCGAAGAAGTTGGTGCAAAAGCAATAGACCCAGAATCTGCAAAATTAGCTTTAAAAGAATTGTTAGACAAGCCTAGCGATAAACCTTTGACGGGGGTTGATATTCAAAATCCGGAATTTAAAACTTTTGCAAGAAGTGTTGTTTCAAAATATCCGCAAGCAAGAGAAATAGTTAAAGATTTTACAGAAGGAAGAAATAAAGAGGCTTTTACTAGAATAAATAATGATTTAAAAATTATTTCTAAAATAGACAATGCCGACGATTACACCAAACAAATTAGCGACACACAAAAATCTTTAGCTTCTCCTTTATACGCAGAAGCGGAAGCTGATAGAACAATAGTGCCTAAATTTGAATTTAAAGAAGTTAAAACAACTACTTCTCCACAAACTACGACAGTTTCCGAAGGTGTAAAAAGTTTTAAAACCGATTCTTCAACAAAAACTAAAACTGACTTTATTAATAAATATAATCTTCAAAGTAAATCTAGGGATATTGAAAAACCATTAGTTTCTAAAGAAGAAAAAGAATTATTTCAACAAGCAAAAGGTAATTTTGAAGGCTCTAACAAAGAAGAATTATTTAATATTGCTGATAAATATAAAACTGCCACACAAGATTTAAAAAAATATGCTCCAAAAAACCCGTTGCAATTTATAAAAGAATTAGGAGGTATTTATGATTTTCAAGGAGAATTAGCTTCTTTGGGAATTACAAATAAAACTTTACCAGGTTTGTTAAGAAAAGAAGGAACTAAGGGAGCTTCAATTGATCAAATTGGAGAAAAACTTTGGGAAGCTGGCTATTTTAAAGAAAAACCTAGAGTAAATAAAGTTTTAGATTTTATTAAAGAAGAATTAACAAACACAACAAAAGGCAATAGAGCAACAACTTTTTCTCAAAATAGCACAAAATACAATGAAGCTAAAGAATTTTTAAATGAAACAGATTCTTTAGGAATAGATATAGACGCTATTAATAAATTAAAAAAAATAACTCCACAAACTGTTAAAAGTGGCATAGCTGGAATAAAAGCTGGATCATCTTATGATAAACGAGATTTGTCTAAAAAAGGAATTGAAGAATTTCAAAACACTTTAAGAAAACAAACAACTACAATTGAAGAAGGTGGCAAAATAGTTAATGTTAGAAAAGAAATTACTAATCTTAATCAAATGTCGCCAAAATCAATAGAATTGGCTAAACAACTTGATGAATTAGAAAATAATCAAGTATTTCAAGAAACAAGAAATAAAGCCAAACAATTTTTAAATCCTGATGCTCCTGATAATTCTATTGAAACATTGCACGCTACAAGAGAAATGTTTGATGATAAAATTTCCGTAGCTATTAGAAATGGGCAAAACAAAGAAGTTAGAAGATTGTCAATTTTAAGAAGCAAGGTTGATAATATTATTGGAGAAGTGTCTCCTACTTTTAAAGAAGCCGATAATGTTTTTAGACCTTTGGCAATAAAAAAAGATGCCGTAGAATTTGGAAAAGAATTTTCGAAATATGAGCCTTCTGAAATAATAAAAAAAATAAATGAATTTACTTCTAAATCTGGTTTAAAAAGACAAGATATTTTAGATGATGTAAAAGTTGGGGCAAAAGATACAATTGTTAAAGATGTAGAAAAATTAATAAAATTTGATAGCTCTAATATACCAACAGAAATTCAAGTAAAAAAAATAATTGAAAATAAATTTAAAAAAGATCAATTAAAAACTTTTTTAGGTGAAAAAGATTATGAAGAATTTATTGATAATATTAACAAAGAAGCTTTGTTTAATAAGGCTATTAAATCTTTAAGGTTAGATAAACCAAGCACCCAAGAAGAAAGCACAAATTTTATTTTAAGAGCTTTTAATGGTTTAATTTCTTACGCTACAAGTAATTTTGGTAAATATGCAGCAATAACAAACGCAACAAAAGCAGGAGAACAATTTTTAGTAAAAAATTATAGAGGTTTAAATCCTGAAAATGCTAAGGAAATTGCTAAAATTATTACTAATAAAAATGCTTCAATTAAATATCTTGAAAATATTATAAATAAAGCGTCAAAAGAGCAAAAACCTTTTGTTTCTCAAGCAGTTACGGATTTAAAACAATTAGATAAATTTTCTGGAAAAGCGGCTGCAAATACTTTAAATTTTGGTATTGATGATGACAACGCAGAAAAGCCAGTATTAATGCAAAGTATCAATACTGAACAAGAAGTTCAAAAAATTAAACAACAATTTTACAAAAAATAATTATGGCACAAAGATTTATTGAACCAATTGCAAGAATATTCACCAACGCAGGAGCTGTTGGAGTAGGATATAAATATTATTTTTATTTAACTGGAACAACAACGCCAGTAACAACTTACCAAAACGCTGGATTAACTGTTGCAAACACTAACCCAGTTATATCTGACTCTAATGGTCGTTTTCCTGAAATTTGGTATTCTGATTTATCTCAATTAAAATTAATTGTAAAAGATTCTTCTAATAATACTTTAGAAACAGTTGACCCAGTTGGAGCAACCACTTCCGCAGTCTCTCTTAATGACTTTGATGTTCGCCCTACTTCTTATTGGGGTTTAACTGCAGGGACATCAACAGCTTACACTTTAATTGCAAACCCAACAATTAGTGCTTACGCCAACACCCAAACGTTCGTTGTGCAAGTTCATGTTGATTGCGGAGCAGCACCGACTTTAGCAATTGACAATTTATCTGCCTTAAACTGGAAAAAATATACTCAGCAAGGCACTAAAACGGCATTAAAAGCAAATGACTTAAAAGCAAGTCAAAGATATTTTTGTGTAAATGATGGTGTTGATGTTGTCTGTTTAAATCCTAACTCATTACCCCTTTTATCAGGAACTTCTACAGCTTTGACAATATCAGCGGGAGTTATTACATTAAATAATAATTCAGGTTCATATATTATAGATACCGAAGGATCAACATCTAGCGATGATTTAGATACGATAAATGCTGGTCAAGATGGGCAAATTATTTTTTTACGGTTACAAAATGCAGCTAGAATAATTAATGTTAAAAATGCAGTTGGTAATATAAAAATTGAAACTGGAGTAACAATTACATTAAATTCAACTTCTCAAGTTTTAATGTTAAGATATGATTTAAATTTAGCCCAATGGATTGTTGTTGCTAACAATACTGAAACTATAGAAATTTTACAAATTGCATACACTGGAAATGCTACTTATGGTAGTGGAGGAACTGTTTTACCATACGATGATACTATTCCGCAAAACTTAGAGGGAGATCAATTTATGTCGCTTTCTATTACTCCTAAAAGCACAACTAGTTTATTAAAAATAGATATAATTACAATTCTTAGCTCTAATAGCACAAGAACATTAGGAACTGCTCTATTTCAAGACTCAACGGCATCAGCCCTTGCTTCTACTTTTTCTTCGGTATCCTCATCTTTTGCAACTGTTCAAAAATTAACTTTTTTTATGGCAGCGGGAACTACTTCATCTACTACTTTTAAAGTAAGATGCGGTTCCGAATCTGGTGGAAACTGTTATTTTAACGGTAACCCGACTTCTAGAATTTACGGCGGAAGCGCTATTTCTTCAATTACAATAACTGAATTTCAAGGTTAATTATGCTAAATGTTATCGAAGCTATTAAAAAAATTTACCCAGAAATTAATGGAGGGTTTGTTTATTGGGAAACCAAGCAAGATGGTTTTCCTTGGGATAATCCATTTGACGGTCTAGTTTGGGAAAATACTCAATTTGAAAAGCCAACTTGGGAACAAATCGAAACGCAATTTACTAATATTAAATTAGAGCAAGCTAAGGCAATGAGAGTAACTACCCGCATAACCTACCTTAAAGAAACCGACTGGCAAGCAGCCGCCCTTATTAAATATGGTCGTCCAATTGATGATGGCGTTGCAACTAAGTGTCAGCTTGCAGTAGATGAAATGGATGCAATTAATGCATGCGCAACTATCGAAGAAGTCAAAGAATATTCAATCAATTTTTAATTATGGCAGTAAGCGGAACTAACACCTTCTCACAAACAAGAAACGATATAATTAACAGAGCTTTATCAATTCTTGGTGTAAAAACACGCGGTAGAGCTTTAAGCTCCGAAGAGGTAAACGAGGCTTCAGATGCTTTAAATCTGTTTGTAAAGGGTCTTAAAAGCGAAGGTGTTTATCTTTGGAAATACGCCGAGGGAACTTTATTTTTAAAAGTAGGTCAAGAAAGTTATATTTTAGATGGAACAATTACCAATGCAACAGAATCATTTACTCAAACAACAACAAGTTCAGCAGCTTTAAGTGCAGCAACGGCAATTATGGTTACAAGTGCAACTGGCTTTATTGCTGGTTATTATGTTGGTGTTATGCAAGATGACGGAGACATTTTTTGGACGACTGTTGCAAGCATTGCTGGAACAACGATTAATTTAACTAACGCCTTAACTGATGATGTTTCAAGTGGCGCAAATGTTTTTGTTTATCAAACTAAAATTACTCGTCCTGAAACAATCACCTCGGCAAGAAGAAGAGACTTGTCAAGTTGCGATATTCTTTTAAACGAATTAGCAAGAAGTGATTATTTTAATCTTTCTCAAAAAACAGTCACAGGGCAGCCAACTCAATTTTATTATGACAAGCAGTTAAACTACGGAACTTTATATTTATACCAAGCCCCTAATGACGCAACCAACACAATTAGATTTACATTTCAAAAAATGTTTTTTGATTTTACAAACGGGAACGATAATCCAGATTTTCCAATTGAATGGGCTGAAACTTTAGCTTTTGGTTTAGCTTCTCGCCTAACTTATGATTATGGAATTGATAAAACAAAAGCAGAATTAATTAAAAGAACTGCTGATGAAATGTTACGTAATCTTAAAGGATACGATAGAGAAGATTCAATTTATTTTGTGCCAACCTATAATCTATATCAATAATGCTGCAACCAATCCATTTTGGAGTAAATTCGTATAAGGCAAAAAGCGGCTTAATTTCGGCGGAAAGAATGTTAAATTGTTATGCCGAAATAGCCCCTCAAACAAGCCCTTTTCCTAATATCGTTTTAGGAACTGCTGGGCTTACTGTTTGGAAAGACACTGGGGTTTCTTTGCCTGTTTATGGAATGCGCGTAATGGGTGAAAATCTTTATGTAGTAGTAGGAGATAAGGTTTATAAAATAGATGCTTCAAAAACAGTAACATTATTGGGGAATATTACCACAGAAATTGGCAATGTAATAATGACTGACAATGGCGATCAAGTTACAATCGAATTGCCAAATGGAACTGTTTATTACTGCACACCAACCGCTTCTTCTTTAGCTCAAATTACCGATGCTGATTTTAATGATTCGGGATCGGTTACAACTTTAGACGGATTTACAATATCCGCTTTGCTAAATAGCAATGAATTTCAATGGTCAGATGTCAATACCACTCAAAATTGGAACGCTCTAAATGCCGCAACTGTCGAGGCTAATTCTTCAAAAATAGTAAGAGTTTATCAAAACAATTTAGAGCTTTGGTTTTTTAAAGAAAATATTATTCAAGTGTTTTACAATACTGGATCGGGCTCACCTCTGTTTCAGAGGAAAGAAGGTGTTTATATTGAGAAAGGTTGCGCCTCCAAATATTCAATTGCCACAATGGACAATTCATTTTTCTTTTTAGGAAATGACAGAATTGTTTATCAAACTATCGGTTATCAATTAAAACCAATTTCTACTTTTCCAATTTCACAAGAAATGGAAAAATACACAATAATTGATGATGCAATTGGTTTTACCTATGTTCAAGACGGGCATAAATTTTATTGCTTAACTTTTCCAAGTCAAAACAAAACTTGGGAATATGATATTACAACTGAACTCTGGCACGAAAGAGAAAGTGTTAATAATTCAGGTATTAACGGAAGGTGGCGAGCCAATTGCTATGCTTATTTTGCGGGTAAAAACTTAGTTGGCGATTTTCAAACTGGAATTATTTATGAATTAGACCCCGATGTTTACACTGAAAACGAAACAGTAATCAAAAGAGAAATTATTGGAACAACAATGTTTAAAAACTTTGCAAGAATGTCTTTAAATAAATTTGTTGTAATGATGGACACGGGAGTTGGTATTGCAACAGGGCAAGGGATTGATCCAAAATTAGTGGGAAGGTTTTCCGACAATGGCGGGAAGACTTACACTGACGAATTATGGCAACCAATTGGCGCAGAAGGCTCTTTCTTAACAGAAGTCTTTTGGACAAAGATTGGTGGAAAAGCACGCTCTTTTATTGTTAGGTTAAATTATAGCGAGCCAACTAAATTTCATATTGTAGGAGCATTTGTAGAAGTGGAAACAGAAGATGATTAATTTACCAAATGTTCAACAACTAGTTGTAGAAGAAAACAATATTGTAAAACCTGAATGGAATACTTTTTTTCAACAAATAAAAACAACAATTAAAACTGATTTATTGGTTGATATTGGAATGCCAAATGCGGGACAACCTTTGGTTAAAGAAAATGGCGAAATTGATTCAGTTTGGTTCTCTTTTTTTGAAAAAAGTTACAAAGCAACTGGTGCATTTTTTGGTATTCCATCTTCTCAAGAAAAATTGAGCAGTAAGTGGCATACATTTTTTGAAAATATGTTTCAAGAGTTAAAATAATTGTTGAATATTTATTTAAAACATTAATAATGACTAATGTTTCTTGAGTAAATGTAAATAAGATTAAACATTTATATATTTATGAGAGGATTATCAAGCCTTTACAAAGGTTTATCAGGTGTCGAGCCGACAGCTGATGACATAGGAGCGGTAAAAAAAGCAGGCGACACAATGACTGGTGCGTTAATATTAAGTGGTAGCCCAACAGAGTCTAATCAAGCCACAACTAAATCTTATGTTGATAGCAAAGTAAATCCAGCCACCACCACAACTCAAGGCGTAGCATTTTTATCGAATCCAATCACCATTGCTTTTAATGGCACTACTCAAATGGACATTGGAGCTGGTGTTGTTAATTATGACAACGGAATTGGTCAATTATTGTGTCAAACAATTACTAAAACATTGCAATCAAGTGGATCTTGGACAGCTGGCACAAGTCAAAATGGTTTAGATACTGGAGCAAGAGCAAATTCAACTTGGTATAATATTTTTGAAATTGTTAAAAATAGCGATAACACAAGCGATATTCTTTATTCGCTTTCTCGTACTTCACCAACAGTTCCATCTGGTTATACTTTAGTAGCGTGGATTGGGGCAATTCGCACAGATGGAAGCGGAAATATAAACTCTTCATATTTGGCACAAAGAACTATTTTTGGTCAAATTGTTAGATTTCAAACTGGATTACTTGCAAGCGGAACTGGATTAATTCCTGAAGATAACACAATACCACAAAATACCGAAGGCGATGAATATATGTCTCTTCAGATTGCTCCATTAAAAACAACTTCTAAGTTAGAAATTAATACAATTGCATATATATCAAATAGCGTGGCTAACCCTAGAATCGGAGCATTATTTCAAGACTCAACTGTAAATGCTTTGGTATCTGGTTCGCATTATGATAATACCAATTCTGCTATGACTCCAATTACATTAAACCATTTTATGAACTCAGGAACAACTAGTGCAACAACTTTTAAATTTAGGGCTGGTGGCGGGGTTGCTAGCACTACTTATTTTAATGGCTTATCTGGTGGTCAATTATTTGGTGGAACTTTTGGATCTTCTATAACAATTAAAGAATATTTATAATGAACGGAAATACAATTTTTAAAGCAATAAAATTAATTTACCCTCAAATTGAAGGTGGTTATACTTACTGGGAAAATCAAACAAATTTAGCCGATGGTTTAGTTTGGGAAAATAAAATATTTCCAAAACCAAAATGGGAGGATATTCAAAAACTAATTCCACAAATTGAATTGGAAGATGCCAAAGCACAAAAAATAAATGAATTAAACACCTTTATTTTTGCTGAAAAAACTAAACCTTATACAACTTTTACAGCTCCCGAGTTAGCCCCTTCAATTGTTGGCGGAAAGACTCAGTTTAAGCAAGGTGAGGCTGTTAGTTTCATTTGGTATGTTGATGCTATTCCAAATTCAAAACTAACTCCTGAGAGCATTTTAAACAAATGTAATCTTGATATGACTAGTTGCATTAAAACCTCTATTCTTGATGCTAAGTCAATTGATTTAGCCAGTTTAAGAGCAAATTTAAAAACTTGTTTAGATTCAAAAATAATTCCTTATACAACTACCATCACTAAAGAAATTGAAAACAAAAAAGTTCAATCAACTGGAATGGTTAATGTGTTTCCAATTGCGGAATCATTGGCAAATCATATTCAACAAAGAGAAGTTAATAGCAATGTTTTGAATAGTGTTTATTTAACACAAATTAATAATTGTAAAACTGTTCCAGAAGTTGAAGCAATTAAATTTACAACAGGAGCTTAATGAAATCAGGGTTTGAATTTATAGACGAAGCCGTTTATACGCCAAAAAAGGATAAGAAAGATAAAATTGTTCTAAAAGAAGATTTAAGATTTTATATCAATTTTGCGGGTCAAAGATTGCAAGATATTTATATTATCCCAGCAGGCTTTGAGTCTAATGGCTTTACTATCCCAGCTTTATTCAAGCCCTTATTTTCTAACTTTGATGTTGGCGTTGAAAATGCTATAGCACATGATTTTTTATATTCAGAATTAAAGCCTTTTGATATGTTTCGCAGAGATGCGGATATGGCGTTTTATAACGGCTTACGCAATAGCTCGCTAGAAGTTTGGAAAGCCAAGGCTTTCTATATTGCTGTTCTAATTTTTGGCGGTAGCAAATGGAGAAAAAAGAAATGTTAGATTTTATTACTATTTTTAATTTAATGAAGCAAGCACCTGAATTTTCAATGTTGTTTGTTGCTTTTTTTATTTATTTAGCTCTTGAAAATAGAAAAAAATTTTTCAAACTACGAGATTATGAAAACAAAGACACCATGGGCATTTTTGTTAAAAACGAAATTAATGCATCGGAAGCAAGAATAAAAGAATATATTGACCAAAAATTCAAAGCTTTAAAAAATGGACTTTAGATTCTTAGAATTTTTAAAAGAAATAATTAACGATACCCTTTATGCAAGCATTGCCAAGCTTGCCATTGCTTTTTATTTGGGCAAAAAGTTTATTCAATTTCTGATTACCGCATTTAATATTGCTTACAAAAAAAAAGAGGAGCAAAAAGAAGATTTACAATTTAAAAAAGATTTTATTGAATTAAAAAAAGATGTAATTGATTTAAAAAAAGATAATCTTGAAAATAAAGAAAGAGATTTAAAAACTCACGCAATTTTAAATAAACTTGAAAAAGATTTAAACGCTTATAGAGAAATAAAACACGACATAAAAAACGAGAATATTGCAAATTTAAAGATAATAGAAAGAAGCACTGATGCAATTGAAAAAAACACCGATTTAATGGAAAAAATTAACAATAAATTATGAAAGAAAAACAATTACTTACAAAAGAATTGGGAGCTAAAATTTACTCCATCATTTATCTAATTGCTTTTTTATTCTATTTAATTTTTATTGGAATCGACATTTTTACACCATTAGAAGATAAAACATTTGACTTATTGGGAAACTTCTTGTTATATGCGGGAAGTGGTTTTTTTGCTATTATAGGCTTTGGAAATTTAACTTTATTTAAAAAATAATATGATTAACTTTATTCTTGCCTACGTTGTCAAATCCAAAAATTTTGCTATTGGTATTATTGGCGTGATTTTGCTTTTATTCATTGTAGGCTTTGTTAATAATTATTTTGAAACAAAATATAAAATTAAAGAATATCAAAGAATCGAGGAAGAAACAAAAGTTTTTCACGAGGATAATATTATAAAACTAAAAACAACCCTAAATAATGCTAAAAATGCTAAAAAAAGTGATTTTAATGACACTGGTAATCTTGATGACGACTACTTGCTCAAAGCCCTTGAGTAAAAGTTTATCACAAGCACAGCTTAAAGAATATACTGATTTATTGCCTGATTATCCTAAAAGAGATACTTTTACAAAACAAGAGCAAAGAAGAATTGCTAGGACACCAGAGAGATTTAAAGATTGGGCATTTGGAGTAATTAAATATTCTAATTGCGTTAAGTATCAAATTTGCAACAACAAAAATAACGAATAAATATGTTTGGATTTTTTAAAAAAGAAAAAGTGGTTGAGCCAGCGATTAAAACATTAATCTTAAAAAGATACTATTGCAACAACGGCAACTATTCCGAGGTAAAAAAAGAAGGCAAAACTTTTAAATATGGCACAACGATTGGAGCTGTAATTGACCCATTAAAACCAAATTATCCGCCATTATTTTACACAATAGAACCCGCCAAACTTTACGCAGGAAAAGAAAATAATTCAGATAATCCAAAAACCAAAGCAAATGAATCTAGTTGTATTCTGGCTGGTGAATATCCTTGCACAATGACATTTAGCAATAGATTTAAAAAACAGTTATATTTTGTCAAAAACACACTTGGTAGAAAGGGCGTAAGAATACATTCGGGAAATTCAATTGATAATTCTCAAGGTTGTATTTTACCATGCACAACTTTAATTAACAATTTTTCAAATGCTGGAATTGTTTACGATTATTACGGTAGTCAATCAGTAAAAGCTTTAGAAAAATTATATATTGAAATAACTGGAGAAAAAGATTTTATCTTAGAAATTGATGATGAGAATCAAGAAGAGAATTTCAAAATAATAACAAAATATAAAGGATATTAATGATAATTTTTCTAATACTTATCTTATTAGCCTCTCCAGTTCATGCACAATATTTAAGAGCTGATTATGGTTCATGGATTGATTCTGATTTTGATTGTCAAAATACAAGACAAGAGATTTTAATAAGAGAAAGTTTAATAACTCCGACGCTCGATCAAAAAAATTGCAAAGTAATTTCTGGATTATGGAAAGATAAATATACAGGAAAATCTTTTACTAATCCTAAAGATTTAGATATTGACCATTTTGTGCCTTTGGCAGAAGTAGATAGGAGTGGTGGTAATAAGTGGACAAAAGAAAAAAAAATTGCTTATGCGAACGACTTAACAAACCAAGAGACTCTAATTGCAGTAAGTGCTAGCCAAAATCGTGCAAAAGGAGATAAAGACATTTCTGAATGGCTACCAGAAAATAAAAACTATCATTGTAATTATGTCGCAAGATGGATTATTGTTAAACAAATTTATCAATTATCTATTGATAAAAAAGAACAATTAGTAATCGATAAAATTTTAAAAAAATGTTATTAATCTACTTAAATTTAGTAAATTAATAGAAAAAAATAGAACTTTTAATAGAAAATAAATAGAAAAAGTGCCTTCAACCTGCTTAAACACTGTATCCAAAAAAATCGGATTTATTTCAACTAAAGGAGAATAAAAAGAGAAAAAAAGAGTAAAAAAAAGAGAATAAAAAGAGAAAAAACCCCCTTGAAGCCTACAAAATAGCGTTCCTAAAATTTACGGATTAAAGAATCTTAAAGGTGTCGAATTCGACACCTTTAAAAACACAGCCCCCCTACAAGAATTTACCACTAACCACAATTGCAATTAGTTTACCTGCTTTCACAAAGAACTTTACAGGCACTCCGAAGATATGATTTATTATTCTTAAGCTATCACGATTAGACTTAGTCAACCGCTGTGTTTTACCCTTCCCTTATTTTGCCCTAGCTTGATACTTAGGTAAGCGATGAACCTACTAGGGCTTGCTCGTTCCAGAGGTCTTGGAGTTATTGCCTAAAACTAACATCTCTATTAGCCTTTCCAAGACTTAACCGCTTGATTAGTGAAGCCATTTCTGGCAATTTGACTAGCTCGTTTTTTAAGCGTCTAGTATGTTTTTATTTTAAACTGCATTAATTTAAAAGTCAAATTTTTGGAGTCGTATCCCAAACATAGCTAAAAAAAGAAATTATAAAAGATACAAAAATTATTATTCCCCTAGAATTCTCCTCCCAATTTGTATAATTAAAATCGGCAAGAGCAAATCCCGTAAAAAAATACATTACTGCAAATACAATAAAGAAGATTAAAAAAGCTTTCAGTAATTTCATAAATTAGTAATTTACATTAATATACAACAACAACCACGAGTTGATTAAACTCGCTAATTTGATTGTTTTTGCGTAAAGAAATAATGTTCCCAATACTGCAATAGAGATTAAAAAAGCTTTCATATTATTTACAATATAATCTTAAAGACATTTGTTCACAAGCCCCAATCGCCCGCAGGTCTTTTGTTGTATCTGCTTTTATGCACTCAAGAATAAACTTGCTTTGCTTTTCACTATCGCAAATAGTGTTTTTGTTTTTTGTAACATTTGCAAAAATGAATATTGCACCAGAAAACATAGCAATTAAAAACATTATAACCATTCCCCTTGCCAATAAATTCCAATTATCTAAATACATATTAAAAACTCCAAATTAAATAAAAATAAATAATAATACTAAACTGTAAACAATAAAAACTATTGAAACTGATTTAAACAAATCTCCTTTTTCGCAGTAAAAATATAGGCTACCAAAAAAACTGACACAAAAAATTAAAATATACACAAATGTTTCTACTGACACTCTAAACTCCCAAACACAATAAATAAAATTTCTGATATATATAACATTTAAACCTCTAAAAATAAATATTCTGGATAAGTAAATTTTACCAACTTCCTTTTAATAATATAAGCTGGCAATTTTTTGGTAAAAGGCGATTTAACATCTTCGATCACAAATGAATTTTTTTCAATGTCAAAATAAACAAAGTCAGCTATATATTTAATTCCCCTTTCGTTTATGCCTTGTTTATCTTTAAAGCTAGGTAATAGATTAAACGGGCTTTGTTTTGTCAAATTTCTTATAACTCCCGCTTTCTGCAACATTTCTAATTCTTTAAAGCGTTTAGCCTCTTTTTTAGAATCAAAACCATCTTTAGTTTTAACATTCTTATATTTGTTGCCTTTTTTATAAAAGTTGTTCATATTCCTTCTTTAGATTTTCATAGTTATTTAAATATTCTGTAAATTTATCAGAGTTTGCAAAGCTTATTAATTCACAATAATGATCGTCCCTAATCGATTTCTCATCTCCATAAGATAAAAATATTTCTTTAAAATTATCATATTTTAATACAATAGAATAATTTTTAATTTTATAATCATCACGAAAATCACTTATTACATTAGTTATTTCATTGTCAGGAGTTGCTTTTATAATTCTACCTAAACTCAAGTCAATTTGATTGCCATAAAAATTAACAAATCTTGCTTTCTCAAGCTTCTCTCTTAATTCTTTTTTATTTTTCCATTTTTTCCAGAAATTCATAACATTTTAATATAAAATTTATATCCAGTTTTTTTAAAAAGAAAAAAATCACTAAACCCGACTTTTTCCAAAACCCGTATGCTTGCTAGATTATCTTTTTTAACAATAGCAATTAGGAATTTATAATTATCCTTAATTCTCTCGATATAATCCTTTAGCTCTTGCGTCATTATTCCTTTGTTCCAATACTCTTTGTCTAAATCATATTCAAGCTGTGGCACGCCTGAATCGTAATAATTGAGTATTTGTATTTTACCAACCTCTTTGCCGTCTTTAATTATACTGTGATAATTTGAAAGCTTAGCCGTTGTCATTATCTCTAAACTCTAATTCTTTCCCATTTAAATCAAAACCACAACCTTTTAAAGCATTTTCAAAAGCTTCGACAATTTGCTCTAGCTCTGGTTTATCTGAATCTAAGTTTTTTTCAATTTCACACGATTGCTCGCAAAAAGTAATTTTAATTTTTATATTATTCATATTATTTACCCTCCGATTAATATTTAATTGTTAATTTCTTGCCAGCTTTCACATCGCCGACAGTCATTGATTTAGCTTTTTCAATTGCTTTATTAATACTCGCTTCATCGTGATAAGATTCGTTGCTATATTTTGCTTCAATCTCAAATTGATTAGATTTAAACCTAGCAAATTTATAATCTTGCATGGATTTTCTAACATGATCTTCAATTTCTTTATCAAGTTTTTCATATTCTTTTTTTGCTTCCTCAAGCTCTTTTAATCGAGCTAATTTAGCCGACAAATCACTTTCCAAAGGCAATTCAAGCGTTCCCTTCTCAAGTGCTAAAAACTCATCAATTTGCTTATCTTTTTTAGTTTTATCGCTATCGTCTTTGTTAAACAAAGTGCCTTTTTCAAATTCAGCACTAAACCAAACTAAACTTGCAGTTATTGCTCTAACCATTTTTGGGTCTAAGCCAACCTTAAAAGTTTTGGATTCTAATATTTCATGCTCTTTATTAACTGTCTTAACTCCAGCAATATGAACTTCGCAAATTTCTTTTTCATGAAGCCACAATTGAGCTTGAGCTTGAATATAATAATTAAAAGGCAAGCCGTCATTTTCAATTTTAAACCATT
>Ga0181355_1000699_pt1 | contig 14558 bp, 17 predicted proteins | sample Fa13VDMM15DN_FD_130099 | JGI IMG/M metagenome (GOLD analysis project Ga0181355, IMG submission 130099) | Freshwater viral communities from Lake Michigan, USA - Fa13.VD.MM15.D.N | ecosystem: Environmental > Aquatic > Freshwater > Lake | place: USA: Michigan | collected 2013-09-23 | reverse complement strand
TTATGGTCTCGTCAGTCTGCCGAGATTTCCAGTCCCCAAGGTGTATAAATTATTTTGTCTTATCGTGAGAGATAAGAAAAAATATCAAAAATCCATAAATCATAAAATTATGGTGCGGTCAGTCTCAAAATAAATAGATCCAAATACTTTAGGAAAAACTTTAATATATAAATTAAGAACTTAAAGATTATTATATATCTATAGTATATGAGCGATTGGGTGATGTTCTTGAGATCTCAAACAACGAAGGATGCTTACAAGACTTTCAAGCAGGAATTAGAAGACGAGAGGGCATACATTAGGAGAAAGAATATTTTAGACAAGGTAAAGGAATTCAAGGAACAAGAGAAAAAGAAAGAAGAGGAAGCAAAGGCAGTTGAGGAACAAGAGAAAAAGAAAGAAGAGGAAGCAAAGGCATTAGAGGAAAGAAGGAAAAGGATAGATGAAGAGGAAAAAAGGAAAATGAAAAAACAGGAAGCGAGGTTGAAGAACCCCAAGACAAAAAATGATATACATCGTGCTATGGTGCGAAAAAATCGTGTTGAACCTACACCTGAACCAACACCTGAACCTAAAACTAAATTCACAGACTATAACCCTAAAGACAAATCTATTATTATTTCCAAAGATTATCCGTTAAGAGTTAGTAAATTATATTTAGATGAACCTGATCCAAAGAAACCATTAACAGAAGAAGAATTAAAGGCGATAGGTTATAATTTAGAGTTACAAGATAATCTTTACCGCAGACAAGACGCTATTGTAAATCATTTTAGATTAATAGATTCGTTAGATGAATATGGAACAGCAGGTAAGCGTTATAGAAAATGGTTGAAAAATAGAATTATTGCTTTCGCAACATATCCATTTAAGACAGAAGAAGAAGAATATCAAGCAATAGGTAAGTATGGTAGAGGTATGTTTAATGAAGTAGAAATGGAAAAATCATTAGACAAGGATCAATTAAAGGAAATGAGACAATTTGCGAGGGAGTATGGAGCGTTTGACTACTGATTACCATAATAAATTTTTAGCGTAAAATCCAGCAAGTCCAGTATCCTTCTTATGTCTTGCGTGATACAAACGCCTATGAAAATCAGCGGTAGGTGTGCCGTCAAATTTTTTATAGGTTGGATAATCTTTATACCTTTTATCGCCAATACTAATTACACCTTGATCCGTGTAAACATCTATTTTCTTATTCTTCTTTTTAGATGATTTAATTGTCACACCTAATTCTTTTGCTCGTGCTTTGGTATAGGGAAGGATTGAATACATTTAATTTATAGATAGAAAATAAATCCATCTGTTTCTTCGCTCGGTTGAAAGTTGTATGTTTAGAATATATATGATTGGTAGACGTGTCAATAATAGAATAATCGTTAAAATTTTTGATGATAGAGTAAGGCATATAGTATTAGGACACATTTTATTTTATATGGAAAATAATTATGTTGTGTTATGGTTTCCAATAATAAAGCATTCTTCATTATTGGATTTGGTAGGAGATGGAGTTGAACCATCATAAAAATATACTCCTATATTCAAGCACCGCCCCCACCATTAGTTGTATTGAAATGTAATACTATAACTTTTTACATACCGGAAAGTTGCTTAAGTGCTTTACGTTGTGCTAATGTCAACACCTTTTCGCCCTTGTGGACTTTAGCGACACCTGTCTTCTTAACAACACCGCCTTTCTTGTAAGCAGGAGGATTAGCAATAGACACGGCACGATTACTCACAGCACGAGACAGGTCTTTTCCTAAAAGCATTCTTGAACCTTCCTTAACAGCACCAACCCACTTCATCGCTTTCTTTACACGTCCAACCATATTCCGTAATTTAACAGGAGAAAAAAATATTCCTAAATGTTTACGAACGGAGGGTCATTTGTTTCGTTGCCGTGTCAATCACCATTATCGCATCGTAACAGAGAAGGAGTCCCACATTTGCGGTCTTGGTGGTCGTGGTTCCAATTGAGACATTCACGCTAATACTCGTGCCGAATGTAGAGACACCACTCATCATTACTCTATCTTTGTAGGCACATTTCTCAAGGTCAAAACCCAAAATAAATTTGGAAGGTTCATATGGAGTAGACGCTGAAACACTAGTCGTATCGTCATAATTAATAGCACGAGTAAACTCCGTTGCGTTAATACTACAGGCATTATCACTATCAAACAGCACACCAAAAGCACGGCGAGTTTCCTGTAAAATACCTGACCTATTGAGTGCCGTTGAGAGGACATTTTGAGGGAATGAGACGTTTCCAATTGTAAGAGAGTAATCACCATTTGAATTTGTAATATCAACAAAATCGCCCCATTTATTGAGTGAAGTAGTAGCAGGAAGAATAAAAGCACTCTTAATAGAACTATAACGTTGGTTAAACACGAGCGATAAAGACCCTACAGCACCAGTCGCCAACGCCACCGCCGAATTGGAATAACCCATAGTCTTTATCTTCAGTTGAGGAGAAGAAGCAAGGGTATAGCGTTCAACTTCCGCACCAAGATCAATCATAGAGTAACATAATTCAAAGTTGGAAAGGGTGATAGAATCAGGATTAACATAGGCATTCGTAGTAGTTCCTGCCGAAGAGTAAAACATATTAGCGAGAGTATCAAGCGTCAGTTCAATTCTTAACTGCGGAACTGCGAACAGGGGGATCATTTTGTCACTATTCGCAAGAACCGAACCCATAAGTGGAGCGGACATAGTAAACGTATCAGTCACAGCGGCAGCAGTAGCATTATACGCCTTAATAAAACGTCCATCCATATTAGGATTGGTATTGTCAGCATTAGTATAACCAAAACAAGATTGAAGACCATACTTGGCGGAAACCGAATAACTTCCTGAAACTAATGTTTGACATACCTGATTGTATTGATTTACCGATGAAATAGTTGAACCTCCACAATATTCGTTGAGACGGACAAAGGGGGTATAGACAGGCACTCCAATCACAGCACACGCCGCAGTAGTAGAAGGAGTCACCACAACACATTTATACCGGATGCTTAATGATTTAGGATCTAACCAACCCCTTTGACCGAGAGAAAGTTGGATAATCTGTTGAGGGGAGTATGCCGTGTTGTTGTCAGGACGGATAGTAATAAGTGTTTGTGTCGCATTATCAGGAAGTGCCGATAAGGGTTCAGTCAAGTCAAAGGAACGAGGAATGGACGCCATAATATACCTTAAGATAATAATTCCTGAAATGTTCCTATAGTTTCCTTTTTGCGTCTAATACTTTCTAAAATCAGGGTGATCGTCCAACCAACATTATTAAAATTTATCAGATTATCACGTTCATCCACAATTTGAATGTCTATACTATCAATTATATCTATTCCTAAAGTTTGCTTATTTAAGTCACTCTTATTTTCATAGGAGATCATCGCAAAAGGTGGTTTATCGGCAGGTATGGTAGTGAGAGATATGCTTTTTCCTCCGCTTTCGCTTGTGTAAGATGAGATGCCGAGTAAAGTTGACTTTATTGAAATTTTTTTTACTCCTAATAGGTTTAATGGAGTATCCGCCACCTGTGTAAGAACTAATGAGTCTATCGTGTCGTTTAGTAGGTTAGAGTCAGGGGTATAGAATTGGATCGCTAATGGTGATTGATTCGCATTAATTCCAAAAAATCCGCTGATGTCAGTAGTTGAATATAACATAGCAATACCTGCCCCTGTTTGTTGAGTCGTTAATTTTAATTGAGATCCTACATAAGTGAATTGTGCTTGTATGTTTTGAGCGACTATGAGATTATCTAATGTTTGAGCGAGAGAAATAATAGAGTAAGACGTAATAGGTAAGGAAATAGTATAATCTACATAATTTTGTGGTTGACTAATTTTAACATAATACCTCAATACAAACTTATAATCATAATACCCTGTTGTAATACCTAATACACGTGATAAAGTGGACGGATGGTTGTTTGAAAAGGGCAGTATGCGAAACAGGTAAGTATTCGTTGCCGTAATAATTCCTGTAGGTTGAAATAGAGTAAAAGTAAATCCGCCATCTCCATTAGCATTCATACCGCTTACAATAGCAGTAAAAAGTGTATTGGCGTTATAATTAGCAGGACTGATTGTGATAAATTTAAATGTAGTTTCATCTAAAGTATAATACATTACGTTATTACTCTCATTTATGATGTAAAATGATACAGGTATTTGAGCGTTAATAGCACATACGTTAGATGATAATATAGAGGCGTCTTGCTTTAGTAGTCCTGTAAAATTAAAGATCATATTTGACAGGTAATTACCATTAACACGTGTCCCATAGTCACTATTGAGAGTAATCAGTTTATTTTCCAGTTCATACATACCATTCCCCAATATTTTTTTCTTTCGTAAGTATATGAGCGATTCCGCCGAAAACAGCGACAACGAAGATAAGGAGGAGATAGAGGTTAAGAAGTCACACAAGAAGAAAGTAAGTTTGGAAGAGAAAGCGACCAAAGAGAAGAAACCACGGACAGAGGCACAGCAGAAAGCATTTGAACTATGCCTTAAGAAACGTGCCGATAGTATAGCAAAACGAAAATCAGATGCTGAACGATTAGCAGAATTTGAAAAGAAAGCACTTGAGGAAAAGGTTATGAAGAAAGCAGTAGCAATTAAGAAGAAGACGATTAAGAAATTAGAAGTGTTAGATGATATTAGCAGTTCAAGCGATGAAGAACCAACACCGGTAAAGAGACCATCAAAACAACCCATTAAACCAGTTTGTCCTTATAAATTTGTCTAACGTTATAGTATGAAACAGAAACAGAAGCAGATTCAACGTGTAGTGGTAAACGTTAATCAACCAGCAAAACCAAAACGCAGACGTAGAGCGAAAAAATCAGCAAGAAAAAATCCAAAAGCACAAACTCAAGCACCTGTTTATATTCCTATGCCTCAATCTGTCATACGCTATTATGATAATACAATTCCACAGAGAAATATAGAAATTAAACCACCAGCAGTAGAAACACCAAAAATCTTAAAAGGTTTACTTCCAGAGACTGAAAATGAAGCACCAGTTTTAGCGGAAAGAAAACCAATAGCAGTCCCTACACCTAATACAGATGACGAACACGTGTTACTACGTCAAGAAGCACCTGTAGAAGAGTTAATAGGAGAAGAAGCACCTTCAGCACGTGTTATAGTAGAAGAAGAACCACAAGCACCTGTAGAACCACCACCTGAAGAAAGACCTGATGGGATGACGATAGAATTAATAGACAGACCACCACCTGAAACCACAGCATTAGGTTTAGCGGATGAATTGGATTTATTACCACAAGGAACAGCATTAGCACTCACACAAGAACCAGCACCACAAACATTAGCATTACGTCAACCAACATTAGCAGAATGGGGCGGAGAAGCGAGTGAATTTAAATTAGCACCTCCAGCACCAAGAGAAGCGTGGGGTAGTCTTGTCCCTGAAGTATCAGGTCTTCCGCTACAGGTATTACCACGGCGAGAAAGGAATTTACCACCATTAGCATTATCATCATTAGCAGAAGTAGTAGTAGAACCTGAAGAACCAGCAGAACCTATCACGTTTACGTTTGTTGATACTGATAAGACAGCAAGAAAACCATCAGGAATGAGACCACCTACAGAAGCACCAGTAACAGCAAGAAGTTTATTTGAGACACCAGCACAGCAATCAAAAGCAGACGCAGAACAACGAGCAGAAGAACAAAGAAATGATTTGGAAAAAGTGAGAGAAGATACACCTACACCTAGACCCACACCACGTAACGAAACTTTATTTTATTCAACGTGGAAACAAGCATTTCAACCTTACAACAAAGCACAAAGAGATTTAGATTTAGCGAATAAAATACCGAGCGTTGAAGCAAAAAGTTTATATGAAAAAAGAAAAAGGGAGTTCGTCAAGGGCGGTAGTGGTTCATTAATAGGTTTCAGTCCTGAATTAGCAGTTCCAGTAGGTTTAAAGAGAGGATTTGGTGTTATAGGGCAGGGAGCAGTAGGAACAGCAGGGGGATTATTATCTTAATATAGTATATGCTTACGATTAAGAAACACGATAAACCTAAACTTAAAACGTGTGAGATGCTTTGTGATGGAGGTATTGATGAGAAATTAAATAAATATGAACTGACAAAGCATATCAATAAACACGCTACTATTTTAATGTTAGGTAAGAGTGGTATGGGTAAGACTTCACTTTTGTATTCATTTTTCAAAAGCAAGGAGATCTATGGTAAGACATTTGACAAGGTATTTTTGATTCAACCGGAACAGAGTAGAGCGAGTATGAAAGACCCCCTGTTTGATAAATTACCTGACGATCAACGCTTTAATGAATTATCGGTTGAGAATTTAGAAACGATAGATGCGAACTTAAGTGAATACAATAATATTTTGATACTAGATGATGTGGGTGCTTACCTGAAGGATGCGGACAATTGTAAGAAGTTAAAGGAATTAGTCTATAATCGCCGTCACAAGCACTTAACTATTTTATTTTTATGTCAGTCGTGGATCTCCGTGCCTAAAGACATACGTAAACTCTTTAGCAACATCTTTTTATTCAAGTGTAGCAAGAAGGAAATGGAAACACTATGGGATGAAGTGGTGGAACTCAACAAAGATTATATGCTTCCTATGATGCGAAAAGTATTTAACGCTCCATTTAAATTTATGTTTATAGACACGGATACACAGGAATTTTTTGATGGTTGGGATGAAATTATAATCTCCTAGTAAAGTATGGAATCGTTTGTAGTCGTGTGCGATAGTAACTTTAATTATTCAGCAGGAGCAGGAACATACGCAAGACAATATTATTTTGATTGGTCTGTAATTCCTGACGGCAAATATGCTATGTCTTTTTCTTTTGTAAGTGAAGCATCAACCGCTGTAGATGTTGCTGATCTATTTTCAGTATTTAGCAATATAATTAGTCCACAGAACGTCTATCACGCATCAGGTAATATTGGAGCAAGAACTACCGCCCATTTGGGTAATGTTAATCCAGTTCCTTTTAATACTACAGCACAAACTTCTAATTATTTATTTTGTGATGTCAATACCAATCCTCCTGTCATCGTCAATCGTCCTATGACTAATATTTTCACGATAAATATATTTGATGGTATGTCTGCTAATCCATCACTTACTACACCTAATTACATCCTGACGTTACACTTCAAACCATTACGTCTCGCTTTAGCATAATTTTTTTTCTCATCCTATACTAAATGGCGACTATTAATGGGATCATAGCAAATGAAAAATCTATGTCAGGTGTAGTAAATGCTGAAGGTGATATTATTAATTGTAATACCTTAATCGCAGACGCAATAGAGACACAAAACATTTACGCCATAGATGGAACGCAACCTTGTAGTTTATTCAATAATAATTATGATACAATTTCACTCGGTAATAGTGCTACAAATCTAATGAATCTTGGCGGATTCCAATTTTTAGTAGATACGATCAGGCATATTACAACCGCTTTAAATTTATATTTATTTCCCACGACAACAGGTGTCATCAATTTCGCCACGTCGGCAAGTCAAATTGTTTTTGGTAGTTCTACCGCTCTTGTGTCGGCAAAAGTCCCAACTGCGAGTAATCATTTGGCGAATAAAGCATATGTTGACTCGGTTACGAGTGGTGGGTTATTAACATCCAATAATACGTTTACAGGGTTAAATACGTTCGCTTCAACATCACTCACTCAAAATATGGTTATTGATAGTCAAACAAGCGGAGAGAGTTCTTTACTTTTTAGAACAAATATCGCTTCGCCCTCCCAAGTGAGTTCATTTATTGAAGCAAGTGGAGGGACTCTTACTAATAATGGGACATTATCTACTACCGCTGGAACTTATAGTGTGAATACCGCTCAATTTAACATAGTAGCAACGAGTGCGACAGGTGCGTCATTAAGAATAAATCCTAATACGTCAGGAACATTTCAAATGAATTTCCGAACCAATTCAGTAAGTCTCGGTGAAACCAGTAGTCAAATAGCGGCGTATGGTGGGACAGCAAATAATAATGGTAATCTTGTTATGACGTGTGGGACATTAATTCTTAACCCAACAAATATAACGACTACAAACTCGGAAATAAAATATACTATGGCGTATTCTAATACAAGTGATATTAAATATGAGGCATTTACAGCACAATCAACATTAGGTTCACCTGTCTATGGAAAATTATCTTGGTATAAAGGAAATGGAATGGTTCAGGTCTCAACATCCGGTCCCACTAATATAAAAAGCACAGATTACTCATTTGGAACGCTTATAATGATTGGGTATGATTGTCCGGCAACCGCTAATATAATATTGGATGTTGGAACTTCAACCTTGCTGGACGGACAAGAATATTGTATATGGAATATGTCAGCATCAGGCGTAGGTATTAAAAATGACAATCTGGGTGCTATTACTGCTCTTTTTGGACGAGACCTTACAAGAGGGGGTTCTGCTACTACTACTTTAGGTTCTAACCGAGGATGTAGGGTAAAATCGTTTACCAATAATGTTAGTGATATTATGAAACCCCCAAGCAATAGAACAGCAGGATGGATTATATATTATGATTAAGTATGAGCGACACAACCGACACTTTTCAGGGATGGAGTCAGGACATAGAAGATCTTTGTAGTCAAATACATTACAACGCTACTATGATGTCAAATTTACATAGAGAAAAATATTTAGAACTCTCACACAGACAGATATATTTCAAACTTCCCATCATTATTTTGAGTTCATTTAACAGCATATTTTCAGTAGGATTAGTTGCGTATATGAGTCAGGAGAAAGTAAGCACTACAAATTGTTTATTATCCTTAACCTGTGGGATCATAAGCAGTATAGAATTATATTTCCAAATACAAAAAGGTATAGAGACTGAATTAACGTCCTATCGTGCCTATTACCTATTAGCAGTAAAAATAGGAAATTGTCTTAAGTTGAAACCGGAGCATCGTAAGGAAACAAGTGGAAGCGATTTCCTGACTGAAATAGAGTCAAATTATAACGCCTTGTTTGAGTCATCTAACGTGATGAATAAAACCATAAGCGACAGGTTGTTAAGTAAAGTTCCTCAACGTGTAGAAGTGGTATTAGCGAATACGAATGTCATACGAGACCAAAACTAATGGTTTAATGGGTATAGGTTCAGGTAAAGGGTAGGTAGTCAACATATACTTAATGGTTAGATTTTTTTATGTTACATTTCTTACATAATGGTTGATAGGTTGCGATTTTATTATGATACTCTAACCACGACTCCTTAAATGCTGTATCTTCAGGTTTAAATTCACGGCAAATATTACCTTCAAACTTACTGGGAATATCTTCCCTTCCGTGTAAGAATTCATCTCGTATTTTGCTAAAGGGGTAGATGTGGTCTATTTGAATACTATCCGTTGAACTACATAGAATACATTTCTCTTCAGTTAATTTACTCCTAAAATCAGTAGTGAAAGGAATAATAGCATTCCGTAAAGCACTATTAAGATCATCCTTCTTACTCTTATAATTAAAACAGCAAACATCCCAAGAAAAATCCTCCTCTTTCTCGTCTGTGTGAAAGAACATTACTAAAGAATTATAGACTGCTCTTTTACGACTGAATTTTATGATAGAAAGACCATTAAGTTTCTCATCATAATCAGGGTGATTTTTTATTAAATCTAATAAAAATTGGAATCGTGGGTGTTCCTGTGTAATTTCACACTCTCCTAAAGAATTAATGATAGGTTTTACGTAGTTCTTTAATGCGACTTTTGTAGAGAACTTGAGTGAACCGAGTGGATACATATTATATATACAGATAATAATTTAAATAAATATCCCTATATATACTATGACACGAACATTAGCGATGAAGGAAGCACAGAAACGTTATATGGCGAAGATTAAAGGCACAGCACAAGGTGATAAGATTTATGAAAAGTTGAAAGAATTGAATAAGAAAGCATTCAGTAAAAAGTATCACGATGACGAGACCTTTAGGAAAAACAAGAATGAATATTGTAAATGGCGACAATATTATAAAGATTATGAAAACGGCACGTTAAAAGCAGTAAAATTTTTATTTGGCGATAATATTTTCTATGGAAGGTAAGGATTTATCACGGCGATTCTTTAGGAAAAACTTTAATATATTAATTAAAAGGATTTAGAAAAATAATATCTTTAGTATATATATGACTACCAACCAACAACTTCGCAACTTATTCAAAACTGAACTTGGTTTAAAATCAACTCAAAACATCAGGTCAATTATGAAAGTTCTTAATATTGAAACAAAGGAAGAATGCTATGAAGTGATGGCGTTGATGTATGCGGAATCCGTTCGCCCAATTGAGAAACTGGTGGTAATTAACCGCTTTGATGACTTACCTATTGAGTTGAAAGCATTAATAAAGTCGTATTTACCACCTAATCCAATCATTAAAGCAATAAAAGAAATATTTAGTCTAGAGTCTAAACTAAGATTTTATGATCTTAAATTGCGAAACAAAAAACTTGATGAAAAACGTAATCATAGGTATTCGTATTTCATAAAAAAACATCCTATTGATTATGTGATAAAGAATTTGAGGGAACTTGAAAAGAAACGAAAAGTTGAACTTGACGAACAGCAAACTTTAAGTGTAATGAATCAGGGAAAAGCGAGGGATAATGCTTGTATAGAACGAAGAGAAACGTTTTTAAGAACACATTACTATAAAAGAGAACCTTGGAAACCAACTGGTATATGTTTGTTGGCGACAATAAAGAAGTAAACTTTTTATGGAAGGTAAAGTTTTGGCGAATCTTTAGGAAAACTTTAATATATTAAATTTAGAACTTAAAAATAAAATATATACTAAAGGTATGAACGATTGGACGAAGAAACGAACGATTGACTCAACCAAAATGTATGCTTCTACCTTTAAGACATTAAGGAAATTCATAAACGTCAAGAATGATGATGAAGTTTTGGAATTTGCTTTAGCAAGTGGTGTTCGTGTAGGACGTGGTAAAGACAATCAATATGTAAAGTCCTACCTGTATGTAATTGATCTGTATAACGCCAAGATTGAATATGAGAAAGACCTTGTAGAACAACGTAAGGAGCAAGAAAAACTTAAACTTAAACGAATTAAAGAACAAGAACAGAAGAAAGCAAAGGAAGAAGAAAAAATGATTATTAAGACCATAAAAGAGTTCAATAAAACAGGTAAACCGCAACAAATAGATTTAGATAATATTAAGCACTTGAAAGGCGGTAAAGTTTTAGATTTAATAAATAAACATACTACGCTTGATGGTAAGAACGTGATTCAAATTGATAATAAATTCTTTAAAGCATCAACCATTAAGAAACATATTGTAGATGCTCTTCCTTTTGTTGGTTCTGCTCCTCCTATGAGTGGACGACGAAGTGAAGTTAGTGATGCCGTGGAAGAACTCGCTGAAATAGAACACGCAAAGAGAATTGGATTGATAAACTTTAAAGGCAATACGTATAAACGTGCGACAGGTGCGTTCTTCCCCTACACGAACAACACGATAATAGATTTAAGCGACTATGGAATTTACCAGTCCGTAAACCCTTCTAACTATAAAAATAATTGCTTGATACACGCTCTATTAATGAGTGGAGTTACAAATCTTGATAATGTGAGACGTGTTGTCAAGTGTGATGATGTTCCTAAATCTAAACTTGGAGTAATTGCTGATCTTATACAGAGACAGATACACGTAAAGCAAGATGGATATAATTCTATTAGTAAGTATGGTAAGGATTACCCTGAAATTATAAAGTTAGGACTTATTGAAAATCACTTTTTCCTGATTGATGAATATCCTATATGTCATTATGCTGTGGAACATTACAAAGAAGTAAAAGATTTACCTAACTTCCAACACATTAAGACTAAAGAAGGAAAATATTACAAACGTGATGTGAACCGCACGATGAACTCGTTTGATCTGATTAAAAAGTTTCAGGAGTTAGGTTACTTTACCAAGATGACGAATAAACAGGTTGCGAATTGTCAATACCACGACAGAATAGAAGAGACGTTTGATGATCTATCTTATAATGAAGCACTACTTGAACCTATTGAACCAAAAGAATCTAAAGATAAAAAACCCTTACCTCTTATCGTGTTTGACTTTGAAACGAATACAGAAGGAACACATACGCCTTACTTATGCTGTTCGTATGATGGGAATGAACTTAAGTCTTTTATTGGTGCGGATTGTGCTAAAAAGTTTTTAGATTCCTTACCACAAAAATGTATCATATTAGCACACAACGCTTCCTATGACAGATGCTTTATAGTTCCACACCTTATTAACATCACAGAAATCGCAAGGGGATCACATTTACTCTCTATGACAGGGACATACTTTGGTAAGGAGATTACGATAAAGGATAGTTATAATCTTATCACGATGCCTCTGCGGAGTTTTGGAAAGACGTTTAATCTTGACTGCGAGAAAGAAATAATGCCCTACACGGCATACATAAAGGAGAACATAATGAAACGCTTTATCCCTGTTGATGAACTGATAAAGCATACAGGAAAAGATACAGAACAATTTTTAGAGAATATTAAAAAGTGGGACTGCTTGGATGGTGATAAAGTTGATATAATTAAATATAGTAAGATTTACTGCGAGATGGATTGTATAGTTCTCTACAAAGGTTACTTCAAGTTCAGGGACTGGGCGTTAGAGTTGGATTTAGATATAAATGATATTCTTACCTCTGCCTCATTAGCACATCAATATTTTGTTAATACAGGGTGCTATGATGGTGTGTATGAACTTACAAGCACACCGCAATCGTTTATACAGAGTTGTGTGGTGGGTGGTAGGTGTATGATTGCGAATAATAAAAAGTATAGGTGTGATGAGATTGTGAATGACTTTGATGCGGTAAGTCTTTACCCTTCTGCTATGAAACGTATGGGATTCTTAAAAGGAAAACCAAAAGTAATTACTGACTGGAAAGATCACGATAAATGGGATGGATATTTTATTGAGATTGAAATAAAACGTGTAGGTAAACATAGAGCGTTCCCCTTGATGTCTTACGTGAACGAGAAAGGTGTAAGAACTAATGAAAATGAAATGGTAGGTAAACGCTTACGTGTAGATAAGACTATGTTAGAAGATATGATTAATTTCCAAAAGGTAGAGTATGAATTCATCAAGGGTTATTATTTTAATGATGGTTTGAATTATACCATACAGGAAACCATCACAACTTTATTCAACACACGTAAGAAACTTAAGAGTGAAGGTAATCCGGCACAGGAAGTATATAAACTTATTATGAACTCCGGTTATGGTAAGAGTATTATGAAACCTATTGAAACATCTACACACTTCTTTAATACGTTTGATGACTTTGAGAAGTATTGGGCGATTAATCACGCACACATTAAAGACGGAGAATGCTTTGAGAATATTTATAAAATTAAAAAGATTAAACCGATATGCGAACATCATAACATAGCACACGTTGGGGCGAGTATTCTTTCTATGTCAAAGCGTATTATGAATGAAGTGATGTGTTGTGCGGAAGATGAAGGTATTCAGTTGATGTATCAGGACACGGATAGTATTCACTTGAGAGATAGTGAAATAAGTAAACTTGCTAAAGCATTTGAGAACAAGTATGGTCGTGAATTAATTGGAAAAGATTTGGGACAATTTCATAGCGATTTTGATATAAAAGGTTGTAAGGATGTTGTAGCAACTAACAGCATATTTTTAGGTAAGAAGTGTTATATTGATAAACTTTTAGGAGATGGTGAGAAGGTTGATTATCATATACGTCTTAAGGGTGTTCCAAACCAAGTCATACTTAACTATTGTGACGAGCAGAAAATTACACCCTTTGAATTATACGAGCAGATGTATAAGGGTAAAGAGATTGTGTTTGATCTAACTAAAGGATCGTGTTGCTTCCAATACACAAGCACTTACAACGTATTTACACAGACACTCTTCCAACGTAAAATAAAATTCTAATCATTCCAATCACACTTTATCAGGACTCCATCTTTTAATTTAAATGGTTTACCACAACCCCATATGAAGTCTATTATTTTCTCTACTGACTCCCTACCTAAATGTTGTGGTATTTGTAACCCATTAGACTTAAGAATTCCACACCTAAATACACCACAATTTATTTGTTCTATTTCAATACCAATTTTACACCACGGACACTCCATATTATTATGTTAGACTATAGTATGAAGGAATCCGTAAAAATCGTTGATGTCGTGGTAGAATATACAAATGATGTAGGGGAAAAGAAAAAAGTTATTGTAGTTCTTACAGAGCAAATTAGCAGTAATTTAGGAGAGATATTGGAGATAGAAAACTACTTGGAGAAAATAAAATCCTTACTGACCGCACCATAATTTTATGATTTATGGATTTTTGATATTTTTTCTTATCTCTCACGATAAGACAAAATAATTTATACACCTTGGGGACTGGAAATCTCGGCAGACTGACGAGACCATAA
>Ga0181355_1000697_pt1 | contig 14572 bp, 18 predicted proteins | sample Fa13VDMM15DN_FD_130099 | JGI IMG/M metagenome (GOLD analysis project Ga0181355, IMG submission 130099) | Freshwater viral communities from Lake Michigan, USA - Fa13.VD.MM15.D.N | ecosystem: Environmental > Aquatic > Freshwater > Lake | place: USA: Michigan | collected 2013-09-23 | reverse complement strand
GGGCCCGCATGGCCTCGATGCTGCTTCGGGCCTGGGCCACGGACATACCCTTGATCCCGTCCGCGAAGGCCCGCGCGTCCTCAAGGTGCGGCAGCAGGTCGAAGCCAGCCGGGATCTTCCCCTGGCGCTCCGCGATCCGCAGCGTGACCAGGGCGGGCAGCGCGGCCAGCAGCGCGCGCTCCTCCTTTTCCGTACCAAAGCCTCGGTCCAAGATGCCGCGGGGCAGGAACCCGATCAGCACGCTGTTGATCAGCTTCACCGCGTTGTCGGGATCCGACACGAACCCGCTGAAGCGCTCCGCGCCGAGGCGAGCGCGCAGCGAGTCCAAAAAGTGCCGGTTGTCGAGATCAGCGATGAAGTCGGCCACGTTGTCGCGCGCGACGGCGCCCCGCGACCAGTTGAAGCTCGGCACGATCTCCGCGATGTCGCCGGTGATCCCCAGGCCGCGCACCAGCGACACAGCTTCGCCCAGCGGCGTCTCGCGCCCGGCCATGCTTTGCTGCGTAGCACCCGCCAGGCCCTGCGCTTGCGCGAAGGCCATCTGACAGGCGGCGTTCAAGGCGCGGGCGTCGGCCAGCGACGGGCAGGCCGGCGGGTAGGCTTGCCGCACCACCAGATAGCGGTAGCCGCGCGGCGCCGGCTCGTCGGGCCAGATGTCGGGCCACAGCGTCCGGGCCGCGTCGTCGTACTCCCGGATCTTGGCCGCGTCGGCCATCAGGAAGGCGATCGTCCGGCTGTTGCCGCCGAGGACGTAGTAGACGCCGGGCCGGGTGCCCTCCTCGCCGTTGCCTTCCCAGACCACCGGCGCGCCGAACGTCGGGTCGGCGTGCGGGAGCAGGTAGCGGTCCGGGTCCATGTCCGAGGCGATCCGCCGGATCTTGGTCTGCTCGCCCAGCCGGCTCAAGCTCCGCGCCTGGAAGGCCGGCGGGTAGGCGGGAGTGTCCGCGAAGCTGCCAGGCAGGTTGCTGGCGAGCACCGGGCCGCTGCCGTCCGCCTGGGTGGCGATCACCCGGTACTGCACCCGGTAGCGGCGCCCCGCCGCGTCATAGAGCCAGGCGAAGACGGGCGCGCGGTTGGCGCCGCTCGGCGTAGCGACGGACCCGGCCCGCGCCGAGGCCTGCCGCGGGCTGGCGTCCGGCCCGCGAAGCGCCGCGAGCTGATCCGAGAAGTCCGGGCTGATCCGCACGGGGTTGGTCCGCACGTCTTCGGGGTTCGGTCGGTAGGCGCTGGGGCTGTAGCCGCCGCCCCACGTCGTTTCAGCCACCATCGCCCGCGCGATCCGGGTCGCGTGGCTGTTGCTCCGGGCCGGCTTGAAGGCGGCCAGCGCCGGGGAGCGCCCGTGCGCCGGGATCAACACCTCGACATCGCCGGGCTGCACCTCGCCGGTGACCTCCTCGACGACGTAGACCTGCCCCTCAATGGACGGCCCGGCGATCAGCGCGATGTGCCCCTCCGGGGTGTCCCGCCAAACGTAGGTACGGACGACCTTGCGATCGGCGCCCTGGTGGGCCTGCGCGGCGTAGGTCTTGCGGTGCCCCAGGTCGGCCAAGTACCGGCTGACGGCGGCGACCTCGCCCTGCTCCGAAGATGCTTTTTTGACGGCTTGGCGGAGGGCAGGCAAAGACATGGGCAGGATCTCCAGGGCCGAGAATAGCCCGAAGCCCGCCCCGCTGCTATCCGGCGCCCCGCTGGCTCTCCAAGAAGTCCGCGAGTACCGCGGCCACCTCGGCGGCGCGCGCGTCGTTTCGTAGCAGCAGGCGGACAGGGATGTTGAAGCGCACGGCGCGCCGGAGCATCGCCACGCGCTCGTCGGGGGTGGCCGCCAGGTAGGCGGCCGCGCGGGTCTTCGCGAGGCTCTGGGCAAGCTGCGTCACCAGCGGGCCGAGCGCGGCGGCAAGCGCCGGGCTGTTCCTGCGCCCCTTTGGCGCGGGCTTGCGCTTCGGCGCCCCGTTGCGCTTCGGCGCCCCGGCGCTGACGACGTGCGCCGTCACACCGGGCCCGCGCAGGGCTGCCGCGTCGGCCAGGGCCGAGGCACGGTCGGCGTAGGGGCCGAACGTGCCGCAGACCGCGCCGTTTCGCCGCAGCTCTACACGGTGGGCAGGCATCAGGCTACGCCCATCGCACGACGCAGCGTGCTGAGCGCCTGAACAAAGCCCGAGGGCGTGACCTTGACGCCCGCATCCGTGCTGACGGTACGAAACCCCGTCTGATCCCCAGGGAGCAGGCTCGCCGTGTCGAAGTGCTGCACCGCGGACAAAAACCGCTGCCCGTTCATGCCGTTGCCCACGACGTAGATCAAAATGTGCTGCCAGAGGGTAAATGCGTTGGGCTGGACCGTCGCGATCCGCGAGATCGCCGACCGACCCATCTCGTACAGGCGGTCTACCTCTTGGTTTTGGTGAGCCGTGAGCTGGACCTTGCCCGCGTTGCCCCGAGCCCGCGGCGCCGCGGCCGGCGCGCTGTTGCGCCGCGCGTTGAAGCTGACCGGCCCGTTGGCCGTCTGGAAGGCAACCCGCGGGTTGGCGCGGGGGGCGGCGCGGCGGCGGCCGTTGTTGCGGAGCAGGGCTTGGATCGTGCTGTCTTTCTTGAGGCCGCTGTCGGCCTTGGGGATCCGCACGATCCACGCTTCGCCCTGCGTGTCGCCCGTCTCTTTGTCGAGCGCGATCCAGCCGTCAGCGACCTTGCCTCCAACCAGCTTCTCCATGTCCTTGATACCGGGTGGAGCTTCGGCGATCTGCTCCACCGCGGCCTCATGGCTCAGGATGGCGTCGTCGCCCACCATGCGGCGGAGCAGGGACTTGGCATCCACCTGGGCGCCGCGGGCCGCGGCGTAGGGCCCAAGCTCCCCGACCATGCCGCCGCCCTCGTCAAGCAGCACGAGCAGGAACGTACCCTCGCCCTGCCGCTGGGACAGCTTGTTGGCCGTGCGGGTCTTGATCGCCGCGGTCAGCGTGTAGGTCTTCCGCTTCTTCCCGCCGCCCTCGGCCTTGAGGATCGCGGCCACCAGCTCGGCCTTGCTCATGCCCGAGCGGCCGGTGATGTCGAGCTTCGCGGCCACGTCGCGGAGCTGATCGACAAGCATACCGCTGAGCGCCTTCTTGCGCTCGGCGCGGGCGGCCTTGGCCTCCGCGGTCTTGGGGGCGCGGGCCTTGCGGACGGCCTTGGCGCCGGTGCTGGACTGAGCGTTGTTTCGGCGCATGGCCTACCTCACTGAGAGCAGAGAATGGTGACGTTGACGACCACAGCGTTACCCGCCGGTGCCGTGGCGCGAACGCGCAAAAACTTGCCGGGCACGACGTAATCAAGCGGGACCGCGACCCCGAGCGGCGTGACCGCGCCCATGTCCAGGGGCTCAAAGGCGGGGCGCTGCGCCGCAACCGGCGTAACGGAGTCTGCGGCGCTCACCGAGGCCTGCACCTGGGCGGCGAAGGCGCCGCTCGTCTGGCGGCACAGGATCTTGACCCGGCTGTTGCCCCGCATGAGAAACGGGCCGGTGTCTACCGACTGGCCGGCGTCGGCCGTCAGGATGAATTGCTGCTGGAGCTGAGCGCTCGCAACGGCCTGGGATCCCGATTGTCCGGTCTGCTGAAAAGCCATCCGATCCTCAGTAGTACGCGGCGTCGGCCACGAATCGGGGGGAAGGCCAGCCGGCCTCGGCCGAATGGTCGATCAGGTAGTCGAAGGTCAAGCGCACTTGGTAGAAGCTCACCGGGTAACCATTACCGGGCGGCATGAACGTACTCAAGGCGGACGGCGCGCCGCCCAAAAACTCGGTTGTGATGTCCTCCTGCCGCGTGATCAGGGCGAGCTTCGACACGTCAAACGGGTGGCTTAGCTCGTCGCTGAGCACGCGGAGGCCCGACGTGCCCCAGGGTAGCGCGGTCAACCCGCCCACCTGCACCCACAGCTTGCCGCCGGCCCCCGAAGGCAGCCAGATGTCCACCGTGCCCTGCGCGTTGGTGTTGCCGACCAGGCCGTTGTTCTGGAGCCCCCGGAAGTACGGGCGCAGGTTGAAGATCGGGCTCGACCAGAACGCCCGCGCGAAGACGCCCGCGGGCAGGTCCGCCGTGCTGAAGTTCAGGAAGGTCGAGCTTCCCATCCACCCCGGCGAAGGCATCCCCTGGGGAAACGGAAACGGCAACGAACCAGTCGGGTTGTAGAAGTACCCCGATGGATCGTAGGTGTCCGGGTTCCTGCCGGGGAAGCGCTGCTCGCTCATCGCACGGTGCCCGTCTGCGCGCCCATCGTGTAGTTGGTGCCGGCCCGAGTCTCGACGACCACGAAGGCAAGGGAGATCAGAAGGTTATCCAGTAGGGGCGTGATCGTGACGTTGAACGTCGCGCCGCTGTTGATGACGTAGCCGAAGCACCCGATCTCGCCGGGGTTCTGGCCGTTGCCCAAGATGGACGACGCGATCACCGGGAGGGTGGTGTACTTGTCGCCAGTGACGCCCTCAAAGAGCACCTGGTAGGTGTCGTTGGCAAAGACGCCGAGCGGGAAAGCGTTCCCCGCGCCGGTGTTGAAGGCCGACCCGTTGATCGCAATAATCGTGCCCGGCGTGTCGAAGCGCAGGCTGCGCGCGACCGAAGCGCCCAGGGTGTACTCGGTCGGAAGCAGGCTCAGCGAGTAGATGCGCGGCTGAAAGGAGACGTTGGGATCTGTCGAAAAGAAGGGAGCCGTCGGGAACACGGGGGCGCGGCGCCACGCGGGGGCCTGCTGGCCGCCGAGCTGCTGAAAACCCGGCATGTTGAGGACGGCTTGCGGCTGCTGGGACATAGGGGCCTCGATGGTGGGAGCCTAACCGGGCGGTCGCGGGTCGGTGGTCGGGCGGTCGGGCGGTCGGTGGTGGTGGGCGGTCGGTGGTGAAGCTGGCGAGAGCGGCGAGAGCGGCGAAAGGGACCAGGCCCAAGGCAAACGCCCCGCCCGCCACGCGGGCGAACGGGGCGCAAAGTGACGGGCCGACCGAAGCCGGACCCGTACCCCTCGACTCAGCCCACGACCATCGCGGTCTTGTAGTTGCCGATGAGGCTGATCTTGACGGCGACCCGGTTGGCGGCCGAGATGGCGGCGGCGTAGGAACCAAAGCGCAGGATCACGTTGAACGTGGACTGACCGGGCAGCGCGACGGCCGCGGCGCGGTAGAGCCAAATCTGGCCCGCGCCGTTGTTCATGTTGCCCAGGTTGGATCCGGCGGCGTTCTGCGAGACGCTACCGAACGCGCCGCCACCAGCGCCGATCATCACCACGGGGGCGATGTCGATGTTGGTCTGGAGGAAGCTCCATTGCAAAATCGAGTTGTTCTGCAGGTTCAGCAGGTTGCCGATCAACGCGCTGGTATCGGTCGGAACGGCGTAGGACGAACCATCGGAGACGCCGTGGTAGATGTGGCAAGCGATGCCGAACACGTCGAACGACTGCTGAGCGGGGATGCGGCCGCCCTCGCGCAGCGAAGTCTCGGCGTAGGACATGGCGGCGAAGCCCTGACCCGACTGGCCGATACCGGCGCTGAAGAGCCGGTACTCGGTGCCCGCGACGGCGAGGCCGGCGGTGAGGGCCTGGGCCGACCAAAGCGACTGCTCGCCGTACCGAAACAGCTCCTTGGGGGGCTCAAAGGGGACGGGGGAGATGCCGGAGCCGGTGCCGTAGGACATGGCGATACCGGGAATGCCGTAGGACATGCGAACCTCAGAGGGTCGGGGTCAGGGGGTGCCCGGCGAACAGCTCGGCGGGCAAAGGGGAAGCGAAGAGAAGCGGGCCGGGCCTGGCCCAGCTAGTAGCTGGCACCAACGCCCGAGTAGTGCGAGCCGGCGAACATGCTCGCGCCGAAGTCCACCCCAATCCCCGCCATCGGGGGCGAGACGGTGTTGGGGACCGTGGCGCCCTGGGTGGGCGTGGTCGGGGCCTGCTGGGCCGCGAGCTTGGCGTCGGCCATTTTCAGGGCCTCGGCCTTGTAGCTGGCGATCCAAGCCTGCCGGTCGGCCGGAGGCATGGCGGCGACGCGCTGGAAGTTGTCGAAGCCGATGATCTTGATCAGCCAGCCGAAACGGTGGCCGGGCTGGCCGGCGAGGCCCGAATGGTAGCCGCTCGTGCGCTGCTGCATCCGGGGCTCATCCCCAAAGGTACTGCGCCACATGGCGAGGCCGCCAAGGGCCGCCTCGCCCTCGTCCATCGCCAGGTCGTCGGGGGCGTACAGAGCATCACCCTCTTCGGCCCCGGCGTAGTAGCTGTTGCCCGCGGGCTGCATCGGCACCACGTCGTAATAGCCGCCGTCGCCATAAGCGCCGGCACCCATGCCGCTGTAGTCATACAGGGGCACGGCGCCGCTGTAGTCGTACAGGGGCACGGCGCCGCTGTAGTCGTACAGCGACACGGCTTCGCCCAGGTCGCCCAGGTCGCCCAGGCTCCGGGTCAGGGCGCGGTACGCATCGAGCGCGCCGCCCACGACCAGGGCGCCGGTGGCGAGCTGGTTCGCCAGGTCGGCGGGGATCTTGTTGATGCCGGGCAGGCCCGACTTCAGCAGGGTCGCGACGGCCACGCCGGTCAGGGTGTACTTGACCGGGCTGACCGAATCGAGCAGGCCGGGGGCGAGCTTCTGCAGGACGGCGACGCCGTAGTAGTGGACGCCACCGACGAGCGCGCCGACGAGGACCGGAGCGACAAACTTGGAGGCGATCGAGCCGAGCACCGGCACCTTGCCCACCAGGCTCTTCACCTTGTTGGTGATGGCGTTGGCGAAGCCGTACCCGCCGCCCGAGCTGCCGGTGTTCCGGCGGCGCATGACGCGGCGCACCTTGCGGCCGCCGTTCGCACGGGGCGAGAAGGCCAGGCCGTTCCGCCGGGCCTTGCTGCGCCGACGCCGGTTGGCGACGACCTTCACCGCGCCGTTCCGCCGCTTCAGGAAGCGGCCCGACGCGCTGCGCCGGGTGTTCTTGCGGGCCACCTTCAGGGCGGTGTTCCGGCGACTCGCCTTCCGCACAGCGCTGAACGCGCGCTTGGTGCCCTTCCGGGCCTTCCGGCGCTTGTTGGCGCGGGTTCCCTGAGCCGTCGCCTTGCCGTTTTTACGGGCGGCGCGCTTGGCCTTCCGCGGACGGGGGTTGGAGACGAAAAGCGCGCCCGAGAGGGGCATAGCGCCGTTGGTGCGGAGGGCGAGGGCCATAGAGGGCTCCGAAGCGGGTGGCTTGAGGATGCCCCGTCTATAGCTTGCGCCACAAGGAAGGGGGAAAGCCTCGACGCCCCAGGCTTGGCCCTGTTATGCTGTACCTATGACGCAGAGAGTCCCAGGGTTCGCCGCAGGCACAAGCAAGGATGAAGGCTGGGTCACGGTCAAGGTCCAGCTACGTCCCCAGGTACGGGCCGCACTCCAAGAAGAGGCCCAAGAAGAAAGCGCGCGAACGGGCCGCCAGGTCTACGTCAGCGACTTGATCCGCGACGGCGTGACCATGCTTCTGCTCGGGCGGCGCCGCCTGCCCGGCCAGGACCGGCGCTTCGGCGGGCCACCCCCGCCGGCCGAGGCGCCCGAGCCTCGGTTCGTGCCGAGCGCCAAAAGCGAAGCGCGGGCCGGAGCGGTGCCGCTGCCCGACCCGTCCGCGCCCGCCGCGCTCCTGCGCCGCTGAGGCCGCGCTACTGCGTGATCCCGTCGTCGGGGCAGGTGTAGCTGCCCCCGCAGATCCACAGCGTCCCATCCTCCGCCACGGCCAAGATCGGATCGACGCCGCCCTCTTCGCCCATGCGGTGAATGTACTTGGACGCAGGATCATCGCCCTTTTTGTGCGTGTAGTACGTCACGAAATAGAGCGTGCCCAGCTCTTGCACCGGGATCCGCGGGTAGTCGTCCGCGGCGTGGTGCCCGCCGGCCTTGGCCGCCAGCTTGCGGAGCGTCGTCGGGCGCTTGGACGGATCCCACAGGGTCGCCGCGTCGCGCTGCGTGCTCGGGCTCAGCACGGGGTAGAGCCGCTGGTGCGGGTGCTGCGGGTCGAAGACCAGATGGTTGTTGTTGTAGTCGCGCTTTTGGACGCGCAGGACGCTGAAAACGTCCGGCTCGTGACCCTCAAAGTGGGCGGCGTCGTCCATGCTCGCGCCGCGCTCCTGGGGGAGCGGTAGATCGTCGCGCGGGTCGATGTGCAGCTCGGTCAGAAGCCCGCACTCGACCACGGGATCGTCAGCGGCCAGGCCGGCGATCGGCACGCGCTTGGTGTGCGTCGGCTTGTGGCCCCAATGCCAATCGCGGTACTTGTTCGCGGGATTTCGCATGATCAGTCCTTCTTGAGCACCGCAGCGGTGATCAGGGTCAGGGCCACCACGCTGCCCACGCCCACCGACCACAGGATCAGCTCGCGCTGGCGCTTCTTGGGGTCGGGCTTGTTGCTGAACGGGTTGAGCCAGTCGGGTACCGGGTTGAGCTTGCTGATCGTCTCCTTCAGCTCGTCGTCGGCCCGGTAGGCCGCGGTCACCGGGTCAAGCTGGTTCGACTGTACCGCGGCGATCGATTGCGCCTTCATGTTCTCGCGCAGGATCGCCAGCAGCGCCTTCACCTGCTTGTCGCCCGGTCCGCCGGGACCGTAGGCGCCGGCCAGGGTCACCGACTGGATCGCCACTTGGTAGGCCTGCCCAATCGCCCGCGGGTCGCGCTCGGCCATGTCCGCCGCCGTGACGTTCAAGCTGTTGCGGGCCGCGTTGACCATCTGCGGCGCCTTCAAGTACCGGGCCGCGAGCGCGTAGACGATCGCGATCTTCAGCTTGGCTTCGCCCAGGTTCCGCGCCGCCGTGTAGGCCCGCGCTGGCACGTTGCCGATGATGGTCCCGCCGTAGAGCGGCACCTTGCCCGTCGCCAGCTCAATCTCGCGCGCGGCCTGCTCCGGCGTGATCCCGGTGAAATCATACCTTTGGTTCAAGACCTTCGCCGCCGCGTAGGCAGGCAGGCCCAGCACGGGCACATCGAGATTGTAGGACGCAGCCCCCGCAGCACCCGCAGCCGCGCCGATGTAAGGCAGTAGAAACATCATCATCGGCTCCGTGACGGCGTACTGTCGCCCTGCGTGCTGTACCAGATCAGGCCCGCCGCGGCGAGCGCGCCCGCGACCCAAGCCCAGGTGGGCACGGCCGCGACGCTCCCCATCATGCCCTCCGCAGTCGGCGCCGCGTCGGGCGCAGCCGGGGGCGCCGCCTGTCCGCTCAGCCTCGGCGGCGCGGTCAAGGCCCCGCCGCGCTGCTGGCCCTGGCGGCGCTCGCGCTCGACCTCGCCCAGCGCGTCGATGAGCCCGATTTTGCTCCGGTTCCGCTCGGCCGCCTTCTGCAACCGCGCGGGCCCGCGCATGATCCCCAGGGTGAGCACCTGCAGCACGCGCCGACCGCCGGGCCGGGCCCTCCACTTCTGGAGCTGCTGGCGCTGCCGCGCGAGGCGCCGCGCGTAGCGCTCGCGGAGCTTCGCCCGCTTGGCGCGGTCCATTTTGCGGAGCCGCACAACGAAGCGGGGCACCTCGTCGGCGTCCGGTAGCCCCAGGCGCTTCGCCCAGGCGGCGGCCTGCGCCCGGTTCGCTTTGCCGGCTGCGATACCCTGCACCAACGCGGTAACGCCTGAAGCGGCGATCAGGGCTCCGCCCACGATCCACCCGGCGACGGGCACCGTAGCAGCGATGGCCGCCCCGGTAGCCAGACCGGCCGCGGCGCCACCAACGCCCGTCGCAACGATCTGGCCCGCGCCCGCGGTCAACGAATCACCCGCAGGATGATCGCGACACCCACGCCGATCCCGACCAGGGCGCCGACCTGGCCCAGCGAGCGCCATGTCCGCGTGCTGCTCTCGCCCTCGCGCATCTTGAGCAGGCGGCGTTCGGCCGCCCGCTTGCGCGCCTGCAGGTTCCGCAGCCGGGCGCGCAGCACCTCGCCGCCGATAGGCGCGAGCGCGATCATGCGCCGCGTGTTCTGAATCTTGGCGTCCAGTACCTCGACCTGGCGCGAGGCGTCGCTGGCCTCTTCAATGACGGTCTTGACGAGGGGCAGGTACTCCTGCACCAGCTCCTCGGTCTTCTGCGGATCGCCATAGTGTCGGATCATCGCCGTTTCCCCTCGCGCTGTTGGCTACGCCACGCCCACAAACCGACCAGCGCCACGCCGATCAGCGCCGGGAGCGCCCAGGGTCCGAAGCTCGACCGGGTAGGGGCAGCCTCGGGGGCGATCGGCGGTTGCGCCGGGGCGATCTGCCGCCCGCGCCGCGGGGCCGACCGCCGCCGAGGGCGCCGTCGGACCGCCGCGCCCACTTGGAGCGCGGCCCCGGTGGTCGCCGTCGCCGCCTGAGCCCAGGCCGCGACATGGGCGGGATCGATAGCCAAGCTCAGTCCTTGCCTTTTTTGCCGCCCATCATCGCGAGCACCAGCCCGCCCACCGCGACCAGACCGACGATCGGGAGCCACGACGGGAGCGCCGAGGGCTCAGGCTCCGGCTCGGGCAGGGGGCCCATATCGACCGGCTCCGCAGGACCGCCGCGGCCGCGGCGCCCCTTGCGCCCCTTGCGCCGCTTGCCGGCGAAGGCGCCCGCGATCTGCGCGCCGGCCGAGAGGCCTTGGCTCAGCGCCGCGGCACCGGCGCGCCGCCGGTCTTGGACGTAGCTCTGCCAGCTCCCGATCTCGCCGGTGACCGCCTTCCAGGCCACCGACCCCGTGGGGATCTGCGCCCCGTGCGGCAAGCGCCGCGGATCGGCGGACTTGAGGACGAAGATCGAGCCGTCGCTGTGCTGCTCGTAGATGTACCCGTCAGGAAGCGCCACGGTGCGCTTGTTGGCGTCGGCCTGGCGCTGCTCGCGCCGCGCCTGCCGATCCGCCGCCGCGCCGAGATCCCCAAACGCGCCGCCGGGCGGCATGAAGCCGGGCGTCGGCTGGTAGACCCCCGGCACCGCCTGGGGGAAGCCCTGGCCGCCCCAGCCGGGGGGCGTCGGGGGCGCCGCGGCGTAGGCCCCGATCCCCCCGCGAAAGGTCGGCTGCCCGGCTTCCATCGGCATCGTGCTGTTTACACCCATGAACGGCCGGTTTTGGCCCGCCGCCGGATGACCCGCCGGGAAGCCCACCACCGAACGCGGCTGCGCGCCGGGCGGCGTCTGGAAGCCGATCGCGCCGAAGCCCACGGGCGCCTGAATGTCGCCCGCGTTGCCGGCGCGCTGCGCGGCCTCCTGCGGCGTCTCCGGGCGCGGCGTCGGCGTCGGCCGGCTGCGGAGCTGCGGGGTCGCCCATTGGGTCGCCGCCCGCGCCTGCTGGCCCGGCTGCTGCTGCTGCCCCTCGGGGCGCGGTTCGGCGTAGGACATCGCCGGGGGCGGCGCCGTGGCGCCGTAGTCCATGATCGGACCGCCGACCGGCGCCATGATCGCGCCAAAGCCGAAGCTGTCCGCGGACATCGGCGCGCCGCCGAGCGGGGTGCGGATCGCGTCACCGCTGACACGGCCGAGGGGCGTCGATTGCCCCTCATGCGGGTTGTAGTCGCTCACAGACACCTCTTCGCCGCCGTAGCTGTAGGCGTAAACGGTCGGATCAACCTGCCGAAAAGTCGGGGCCATCGCCATAGGGTTGCTCAAGCGACCCCCCGGACCAGACCGTAGGCGATCCCGGCCAGGAAGCGCACCGCGGCCGCGCGCGTGGGGTTGTCCACGACCTTGCGGCCCTGGTACTCCGGGTTCCAGTCGGCCATCTGCTCGCCCAGCCAAACGGCCAGCTCATCGGCCGAGGCGCACTTGGGGGCGTGCTTCTGCGCTTTCTCCAGGAACTCCCCGATCCGGCTCAACAGCCGCATCAGCTCAAAACTCATGCCGCCCCCTTCGCGCCCCGCGCGCCCTTCTTCTTGTCGTTGAAGTACCACAGGGCGCCGCCGCCGATGGCGAGGGCCAGCCAGAGCTTCGGGTTCTTGTAGAACGGCGTGGACTCGTCACCGAGCGCGCCCGCGTCATCGCCCGCGTCATCGCCCACAAGCTCGGCCTCTTCGGCGCTGACGGGGCCCTGATCGGCGTCCGGGCCCATCGGCGCCATCGCACCGCCCTGTGCGACCATGCCGTTCGGGAACGCTTGGAAGGCTCCGCTTTGCATCTGGTCGTAGTAGCTGCCACCGACCGCCGCGGCGCTCGGGGCGAAGGTAGCCTCCTGGCCCGCCGGCTGAAACCGGCCTGGCACCGCGCGGCGGGAGAGCCAGAAGTGAACGCGCCGAGCCACGATCTGCTGGTACATCTCGGGCACCTGCACCTGGCTCATGCCCATCTGCGTCGCTTGATCTACGCCGACGCCGAGCTGCAGGGCCCGCTGGGCCTCGGGGAGCACGCGGTCAACGTAGGTCTTCACCGCGGCGGGGCTCAGGCCGCGCGGCACGGCCGGGCCGCCCATGCTGACGAAGGCCTGCTCCTGCAGCCGGGCCTGCGCGACGGGCGCCACCTGGAGCTTCTTTTTCTTGTTCAGGTTCAACGCGCCGACAAGGCGCTGCTGCCGCGCAGTCAGCTCCTTTCCCTTGCCGGTACGCCGGTCGATCCGGCGCTTCATCACGCGCTCGATCCGACGCAGGCGCTTTTTCGCCATGTTGATCTGGATCTCGTAGAACCGGATCCGGCGCTTCGCCGTGCGCGGCTGGCTCTTGCTCAGGGTCCGCTTGGTGACGCGGATCTTGCTCTCCAGCTCCTTGATCTTGGACTTGAGCCGCTTCACGTTGCCGGCCGTGGCGCGCCAGGTCGCGAGCACCGCCGCGGTGGCGGCTACTGCCGCCACCGGGGCTGCGACGATCGAGGCCCCGACAAGTGAGGCGGTCCCCACCGCGGCAAGCGCTGAAGCACCCACCGCCGCGCCCGCGCTTCCGCCGACCAGAGCACTGCCACCGACCAGCGCAGCGCCCCCAGCGGCCGCGCCTGCGCCGCCGCCCGCCGTGGCGCCGAAGCTCCGCTCCAGCGCGCCCAGCTCGGCCTCGACGCCCGCAAGCTCCATGCCCAGCCCGGCCAGGCTCCGATCCGAGAACGCACGGGCCATCGGGCCGGGGTGCTGAAATGCAGGGTACATGCACGACTCCAGAGGGCGCTCGCCCGTTCAGATCAGCCCAGCCAGCTCCGCCGCCGCGGCGTAGTACCAGATCAGGTTCCGCTCGGGCTGACCCCGATCGGCGCAGGTGTAGGCTTCGCGCCAAAGCGCAAACTCAGTAAGATCAACCTTGTGGGAGTAGACGGTGGACTCGGCGCGTTGGGTCCGCCCGTGCTGCTCCTCTTGGATCGCCGCGAGGATGTTCGCGCCGTGCTCCAGCACCAGCATCAGCTTCGGATCGCGCGCCGTCGCCGCGCGCCAGCCGCCCGCGGCCTTGTTGCGCTCGTCGGCCCGGGACATGAGCTGCGCCCGTTGGTGCGCCCGCTCGATGGTCTTCCGGTTGATCCACTCCGGTACTTCTGCCCCTGCTGCTCCCATACCTACCCCCATACTTTGCGGATCGTCCGCCGTGTCGCTTCTGCCACAGCCCCGATGACCAGACCCGCGATCACCGCGGGGATCAGGGCCCTCGGGTGTAACCGTCGCCCGATCTCGCCGCTCACGTCCACCCAAAAAGGCGGCGCCGCCGCGGGAGGGGCGGCGGGGCTCAGGTCAGGACCGGCCAGCTCGGGGAGGACGACGCGGCCGTTCTTTTTCTTGATGTCCACCACGTCCCAGCCGAGCGGAACCCCCCGAATGGTCGGCTCCGCCGAGCGCCATTCAGACGGGGTGAAGGCGGGCCAGCCGATCCGCATGTAGATGTGACTCCACTTCACCCCCGAAGGGTACGGATCGCCCTCGACCCAGCGGATCATGTTAGACCCGCGGTTGCCGCTGATCACGAAACGCCAAGGCAAACGCAGGCTCTCGCACAGCGAGGCGAGCAGAAGCGCCATGTCGTCGCAATCGCCGTATCGAACCTTGAGCGTGTAGAACGGGTCTTGAAGCCGCTCACCCGGCTCGTTGACGTAGTAGACCTCGTGCTGTACCCAGCGCAGCAGCGCCGCGGCCTGCTTCTCGTAGGCGCGCGGGGGCGCCTTTGCCTCGCGCAGAATGTCCACGGCGACCGTTGCCATGCGCGGGTCGCGTCCGGCCTCGACGGCGATCTGACGCAGGGCGGAGATCCGGCCGCGGTCGTCGCCGTCCTTCCAGCTCGGGATATGAAAAACCTTGACCTCGCCGGCCTCAGGCAGCTCGACGCGCTCCGAAGAGAAGGCCCCAAAACGCGGCGCCGCGTCGGAATACCAGCCGTCAGGCGCCCGAACGGGCATCATCGCCCCGGCGCTCACCAGAGCACCGGACCTGCGGCCGGAGCGGCCGGCTTCGACCCCGTGGCGAACAGGGCCAGCAGGCCGATCAGCAGGACACCGCCGCCGACCGCGACGGGGATCACCCAAACGGGCAGCCGCTTGTTGCCGCCCTTGCCGCCCTTACCGCCCTTTTTGGGCGGCGCCGCCGGGTCATCCGGGCCCGCATATGGCACGAGAGCCGTAGGGTAGGCGGGTTGAAAGCGCAGGCCGGTAGGGTACATAAAAACCTCAGCGGCTCCATGCTAACCGAAAACGCCGGGGTTGTGTCCCCCGGCGTCTGGTCGTTTC
>Ga0181355_1000695_pt1 | contig 14605 bp, 9 predicted proteins | sample Fa13VDMM15DN_FD_130099 | JGI IMG/M metagenome (GOLD analysis project Ga0181355, IMG submission 130099) | Freshwater viral communities from Lake Michigan, USA - Fa13.VD.MM15.D.N | ecosystem: Environmental > Aquatic > Freshwater > Lake | place: USA: Michigan | collected 2013-09-23 | reverse complement strand
TTATATTGATTTTGATACCAGATCCCTAGGGGATACATTAGCTTGGATCCCTTATGTTGAAGAGTTTGGAAAAAAGCATTCTTGCGAAGTCTATTGCGCGACATTTTTTAATGATCTTTTCGAAAAGTCTTACCCTGATATAAAATTTATAAAGCATAATGATCTGGTCGGAGACACTATTGATCAAGATAGGCACGATTTCTATGCGAAGTATAAGTTTGGTTTTTTCAAGGAAAACGGCGACGCAAGAAAGAAACATCCATCTACGATTACTCTGCAAGAAGTAGCTTGTGATATTCTAGGATTAGAGTATAGAGAAATTAAGCCTAGACTTTCGTTTAAAAACACTGGTTCAAAATTTAAAAAACCATACGTTTGTATCGGTACTCAGACTACGCAGCAAGCGAAATACTGGAATAATCCAAATGGATGGAAGCAAGTGGTGGATTACATAAAAGGTAAAGGTTTAGATGTGGTTTGTATAGATAAGCATAGCTGTTTTGGTAATGGGAAATATTGGAATAATATTCCAGCTAACGCGATAGATAAAACTGGGGATTTACCATTAGAAGATAGGATAAATGATATACTGAACTGCGAGTTTTTCATAGGTCTTGGGTCTGGATTGTCTTGGCTGGCTTGGGCTTGCAATAAGCCCGTCGTTATGATCGCTGGGTTTTCCGACCCAAACTCTGAATTCGTTACCCCTTATCGAGTTCATAATAAAAATGTTTGCAATAGCTGCTGGAATGACATTTCGGAAAAATTTGATTTCTCAGCTTGGGATTTCTGCGGAAGGAAAAAGAACTTCGAGTGCTCAAAAGAAATAACATTCGAAATGGTTAGAGAAAAAATCGATATGTTGATAAAATAACTAATATGACTAATGTAACTTTTTTCGAATTAGAGAAGGTTCTCATGGCGTTTTCATCAGTTAATTTAAGGGGAGAGTCACAATTTAAGATGGCTGAGAATCTAGTAGAGATAAAGAAGACTATCATTTTATTCTCTCAAGCTAAAGATAATGTAATCAAAAAGCATTTCCCAGACAGTGTGGTAGATGAAAATAGCCCAGTTTTCAAAGAGTTTGAAGAAGAGGTGGGTGGATTGTTTAATAAGGTCGTTCCTGTTGACTTCTCCACCTTTCAAAAGATAAATATCAATGATATAGACCTAAGCAAAGAGAATAATCAAAACTATTTAGCGATTCTTTTAGATTTGGGATTGATAATTAAGGGGATCTGATAACTCGCTGGAATATTGGGCGTAACGACTTCTAAAGCCCGCAAATTAGTGTAATTACTAGAAATGAAAGTCGTTGACATCGCGGATGAAATATTTCGAGAGCTGGCGGAGCCTACTGATATCAGTATTCCTTCTGTAGCTTTTTGGGTGAGGACTAACATTGGGGCGCTTAACAATTACCTCAATCAGGACTTCTCTATAACTGAGTCTACGTTGGAAATTGATAGAGTTAATGAATCTGAAGCTACCGTTCAGATTGGAGATATGGAAGTTTCTATATTGAAAAAGATGTATTCCGTTTATTATTATAATAAAAAAGCTATGTCTACTCTTGGCGCGGCATCAGATGACGCCGTTATTGAATTGGAGTCAGACGGATCTAGAATTACCAAGATAAATAAAAATGAGCAAAGCAAAACCTACGTTTCGCTTAAAAAACAGGAGTATGAAGAGTTAATCTATTTGGTTAACGCGTACAAAGGCGCTCAGGCTATACCTAATCAAGTTGCTGGAACGGACACTATAGAGGGGCTGTATAGTCCTTCTTATAGGTGGAACAGATCCAACAAATCTTCTAGTTAATAATGCCTAGCCTAGTCTCAACAACGGAAATCGAGTCTTTTACTGGGGATTTCAAAAATTTATTTGATACCTTTAAAAGAGAATTCGTAGTTGTTAAGCAGTCTAATAAAAGGATACTTGCTCCAAGTATCGATATAGATTTTCTTTATCATGGCTATCAATCCGCTGATCAAAAGCCAAATACCTTAGTACAATATGACCCAGTCACTGGGATATATCAAGGTATAATTAGATATACTGACGGTAGGGCTGAATTTCAGGATATTGGAGACTTAAAAAGCACGATTAGCGAAAGGTCGGTAAGATTAAAAGTGGAAAGTGACGCAAAAGAGTTCATAATGAAAGATAAGACTGAAAAATTTTTAATTGATGAAAAATCTTTCAAGCTCATGGGAAGCTACGCTGTAAAATATTTTTTCGGGGTAAAACTCTACGTATTTAACTTGGAAGAGATCGTCTAATGAAGGCTGTTATAAAATTTAATAGAAAAGCTATTGAAGATAAAGTCTTTGCCGTAAAGAGACTCCAGTTGGAAGCTTCTCGAATTTTGGGTGAAAAAATCCAGCAAGAAAAGAACCGCTTCTTACTAGCTTATGATGAGCATAGCATTACTAGAGAGCTTTTGGCTGGCCCTTCGGCTGGAAACACTAGCGGGGCTATAACCGGAGAGGGGAATTTATTTACCTTTATTGGTTTTGAAGCGGAGAAAGAAAATCCAATCATTTCCTTGAGAAAGTTTTTAGAAAGCTCCATAAGCACTTCCCCAAAGTTTATGAGACGAGAGGGGAAAAAATTTCTTTTTCGCGTCTCTGTCCCCTCTAAGGAGGAGATCGAAGGCAAAACTCCATTGCCTTACGAGTCTGGAAGAAGTTGGATTCACGGCATAGAGCATGGTATTTCTGGTATAGGTTTCTATTTTTATAGTAGAAAAAATCAAAAGATAAATGGATCTAGATCTGGTTTAGGTATCCAAAGTCAAAATAGAGTGAGCGGCGGCACTAGTTTTAATAATCAAACTTACTTTAGTAAAATGTTACAAGACTTTTATAAGACATTAAAAATCAAATAAATGAAGGCTCAATTTGACAATCAACTTCTGAGTAGCTTTGCGTTGTGGTTTGATCACACGTTACTAAAGGATGGAGAAGCGTTTATTAATGTAAGTGGAAAAAATGCAGTTTTCTATGATGTTACTGATACTTGGTCGTTGAGTGGATATAATATATATTCAGCCCCGTTTAAGCAGTTTGTATATGATTCATCTATTGCAAACGCGACTATACTCACTGGAGTAACTATAAAAAAGACCAATGGGAGTACATTTTTGCATGGAATAAATAGCACTGGCCTATTGGGAATCAATTATAATGAAGGTCAGGCTTTTATTGCGAGCGGAGCTTTAATTGATGTCGAAAGTGTCAGTGGCAACTATTCTCAAAAAGAATTTGCTGTGAAATTAACGTCTGAACCGGACGAGAAACTCTTGTTTGAGACTCGATATAGCCTGCGTCCAAAATTTCCGCAAGATGCCACTACCGGCGTCGCTGAAAATATAGAGCCATATCCAATTATCTATATAAAACAAAATGGCAGCTATAATGAGCCCATAGCTTTTGGTGGTCAAGATTTCACCACTACGGAAATAAGAGCGATAGTTCTTGCGGATACCCAATTCAATTTAGATGCTGTGTGCTCTTTGTTTAGAGATAAATCTAGAAATAATTTTTATCTTTTCAAGGAAAATGAATATCCTTTAAATTATATAGGCAGTTTAAAGAGCGGAATCGCCTTTAATTATACAGGTTTAGTAGCCGGTAAGCGGGTTGGCGGTGGGGAAGGAGCGGCTATTAAAGAGGCGAGAATATCTAAATTCTCAAGTCAAACTCAAACTTACAATAACTTAACATCAAATGTTTACTCTGCCGCGATTGATTTCGAAATTATTAAAATGAGAGTCCCATCATAAAAAAACTACAAAAGAGTGTTTTTTGAGTGTAAACAAGACGGAGTAAACTAACATCACGTTTAAATCTAACTAATAGGAATAATTTATGCCAAGAAATAGAATAATTTACCAATCTGAAGTATTATATTGTGGCCCTTCGCCTGCGACGGGATTTCACTTTAAGTCCGGCGCTTCCAACCGCGTTGGTGCGACATTGGCTGGGGACCTTGGCTCTGGGATGGCTTCTGGACTGGTGCAGCAATTACACAGAGTTCAGGACATTAGTTACAGCTTTTCCGTAGACAGAACTGATGTCAACCAGTTTGGTGAACTAGCTGCGATTGACAGAGTTGTTCTAACTCCGCCTACGGTTTCTCTTGATTTTAGTTATCTCCTAAATTCGTTTTCGAACGAAAAGCTTTTGGGTTTGACTGTTGATACAAGCGGAAACGTGTCAGCTATTAAGAACTTGCTCAATAAAACTTCTGATGAGCGAAACTACTTTATTAAGACTGTTGGAGAAGGCGTAGATGCGATTGGCGAGGGCAATACCGCTTCCGACGTAATTAGTATTGGTAATGGATTTTTAACTAATTACGGCGTCGAGGCTAGCGTAGGTAGCTTCCCGTCCGTTAAGATTTCTGTTGAGGGCTTGAACATGGCTTTCGAAACGGGTCTTGCCACGGGGACTTTCTTCACCTTGCCTTCCGTGAACCCAGAGAATGGCACTAGGTCCTCTAATAAATATATTTTACCCATAGCCACTGGTAACGCTGGACCTGGAGATCTTGACATTAGCGTGTTGCGGCCAGGCGATATAACCTTTAGCATTAAACGCCGTGACGCGTCTAGCGAAGGTTATCTTACTGCTGCTACTGGAGCCTACACAACTCCAGGTCAGAACCTGGATGACAATGCCGACAGAAAGATTCAGAGTTTCAGCATTGGGCTCTCTCTGAAGAGATCTCCCATCGAGAAACTCGGGTCGAGATACGCGTTCTCTAGAGAGGTCGACTTCCCTGTGCAGGTTACTTCAACTATTGAAGCTCTCGTTACGGATTTGACCACTGGCTCATTAACTGATCTAGTAAACTTTGACGAAGCATACGATCTCAGCATGAATATTAATAAACCGGGAGAAGGTGGCGCTGCTAGCAGTGGTCCTGCGGTTAGATATATGTTGAGAAATTGCAAAGTTACCAGTCAAGCATATAAATCTTCAATCGGAGCGAACAAGATGGTTACTATTGATTTTACGTCTCAAATTGGTGGACCAAACCAGACTACCGTTGGTCTATTCATGAGTGGCGTAACGAGCGACCTCGCCTCTGTCGTTAATAACGACATTAAGATCGCCGGATCGACAGTTCAGTAATAGACACATAAATACTAAAAGTAACCCTCTGGAAACAGGGGGTTATTTTTTTTGTTTTGTTATTATCATCTTTTGGTGTATAATATATGTAGGTAAAGGGTAATTTAATGGAAAAAGGTTTCGATAAAAAGGAGTATATAACTTTTCACGTTCGTAGGAAAGTTACCAGCTTATACAAGAATCTTCTATTCGTAATGGAAGACCTACAAGATGATCAATACAACATCTCTGACAAGGTCTACGCAAGAATGAGGAAAAGAATTCTCGACAATGGAAATGAAACTATAAGAGAGTTAGAAGCTATTATAGAGCAATTAAAATTATGAAAAAAATATTGGAATTTAAAATTAACAAAATTGTAAAGGAAAAGCGCGAAGAAATCGTAAAAGATGAAGCTGGCGTAGAGATAAAGAAAGAGATTGAGATTATTAAAAAGGTGCCGAGTACTTTCTTTGTTAAGAAGCCGACTCGCAGCATGTTCGATGACGCAGAGCTTTATTATGGCGTGAAGCTTGGTGATGCTGTAAAAGCAGGAATGTTGACCCGCTCGATGCTAGCTAAAAGATTTAATAACGACGGAGGAGTTTTCAGTGAGCCGGAAATGGGAGAGTTGAAAGATAAGTATAAGCGCCTTCTCGAACTAACTACAGACTATCAGTTTCTCTCCAATAAGGCAGACAAAACCGAGGATGAGGTTAAGAAGTTTGAAAGTATTAAGATTGAGTTTACCTCCTTGCAGAGAGAGATTCAGAAAATGGAGCTTGATCGGGAAAGTCTATATGATAGAACTGCCGACTCGCGCGCGAAGAATAAGTTACTGTCGTGGTGGACTGTCAATTTATGTTATGAAGTTGACGACGCTGGAAAAGAAAAGCCATTTTTCAAGGGGGACAACATTGAAGCAAAGCTTGATCATTATGAGGAAATCGCCGAATCTGGTGATGATATTAAAAAGCTTGCTTTGAAAAAGTTCTTATACTATATTAGTTTCTGGAACTCTACTGGCGCTACAGAAAAAGACGACTTCGACAAGGCGGTTACTAATTTGAAGAAGACTTCGGAGGAAAATGATGGAGAATACGAAGACCTTATAGAGGCCTTGACTAAAGATGAGGTTTAATAGATGATGGGTTATTACTCAAAGCCCGCCTCTTAAAAGGGGCGGGTTTTTTTATTTATAAATTTATGGAAAAATTATCATTTGAGCAATTAAAAGAAATCTTTAAGGATATTCTAAATGGATACAACAAATTTAAACATAAGTCATTTGGAGAAGTTTACATAAAGCACTACAACGCTTATGATAACGCTAAGGTTGACGATAAAAGAGAGGACTTCTATAAGCACGCTATTAAGATGGGGCTTAATACTAATCAACAGCAATTACAATTTGCAATTGAACAGGGAGACTGGAATCCTGACAATGATAATAGGATTAGGGAATATAAATCCTCCTTATCTAATTTAAGAGACACTAAAAATAAATTAGTGATCGACGCTCAAAAAAAATCCATAGACGTTAAGATTAAAAATCAAACTGAAGAACTGAAAAAACTAGAATTAGAAAAGACGTCCTTAATGGGGTTCACTGCCGAATCTTATTCTAGTAAAAGGTCTAATGAGTTTTTCATATTTGAAAGTCTTAGAAAAGATCGATTACTTAATGAGAGAGTTTTCAGCGAGGAGGATTTTGACGACTTAGACAATGAAACTCTTAGTGAATTGATTGGAATTTATAATGAAGTTAGTAGCATTTTTTCAGAAAAGAATCTAAGCCGGGTGTCTTATAGTTCTACTTTTTTAAATCTTTTTTATCTTAGCCCCGAGAGTATTTATGAGTTTTATGGTAAGCCCGTGGTGGAATTAACGTTCTATCAAATCGAGCTATTTTCAAATGCTAGGATGTTTAAGAATCTTGCTTCTAATTCTAAATATCCTCCATCAGCTTATGTTTATCAAGATCCAGATTCGGTTATAGAGTGGATGGAAAATGCTAAATCTAGTAATGAAGTGGAACAGACTCAGAGTTCAGAAAGCTCCTCCCAATCATCGGGAGGAAAGGAATCTGTTGGCGGAGGAAGGTCTTACGTTGGAGCAAGCAAGGAAGACTTGAAAAAACTAGCAAAAGATGATGAAAACTTAATCAGTTTATCTTCAGAGGCGAGAAAGAAAGGCGGAAATCTGAATATGCAGGATATTATGAAATTGCATGGAATAAAAGTGTAATATTCTTAAATGGAATAAGGTATGGCTGATATTATCATTGATGTAGAGACAAGGGTGAATTTGCGTCCATTAGGGGACGGACTTTCAGCCGCAACCGCTAAGGCTTCCGAATTTGAGAAGTCTATTAATGCGGCAAACGCCCGCGTATTGGCGTTCGGCGCTTCAGCCGGGTTAATATATAAATTAGGAGAAGCTTTTAATGGATTAGTAAAATCAACTATTGAGGTAGAAAAAACTTTAGTAGACGTAAATACTCTTCTTAATCTTAATCAAAAACAGATCGCAGAATTCGGCGCGGAACTTTTTAACGTAGCTAAAGCTTCATCTCAGAGTTATGAGATGGTTGGTGAAGCCGCGAAAGAGTTGGCTAGGCAAGGTCTAGGTGCTGAGAAAGTGCTACAGCGTACGGCAGACGCGATGAATTTAGCAAAGCTTTCTGGAATAAGCGCGTCCTCGGCGGTGGAGACTTTAACTGCGGTGTTGGGAACTTTTAGTGAGCAAGGGCTGAATTCTGCTACAGTTGTAGAGAGACTCGCTGCGGTAGACGCAAAATTCGCTGTAAGTTCAGCGCATCTTTCAGACGCTTTGAAACGTAGCGCCTCTTCAGCTGTGGACGCCAATGTCTCTTTCAATGAACTAATTGGTGTAATTACAGTAGTGCAAGAGCGTACGGCTCGCGGCGGCGCAGTAATTGGTAACGCCTTTAAAAGTATTTTCACTAGGTTGGGAAGAACAGAAGTCTTAGATGATTTAGCTAACTTAGGAATTGCCGTAAAAAATACCGAAGGAGAAATACTCCCCACCATTGAGATATTAAAGAATTTATCTGCATCTTATAGCTCTTTAGCTCCAGCTTCTAGAGCTTTCATTAGTGAGCAAGTCGCTGGCGTGTATCAAATTGGTACTTTAAAAGCTTTAATGTCGGATCTAAGTAGCGAGAATAGTAGATTCGCTAAAACTCAAATTGTAGCAGCAGACTCTTCTGGATCAACTTCAGCAAGGATTAAAGAATTAAATACGTCTTTAGATGCTTATCTTTCTAGATTAGGATCTGCTGGTAAACAGTTCGGGGCGGCTTTCGGGAAAGAAGGCTTAATGTCCAATATGAAAGCTTTAGTAGGAGGAGCGACGGGTCTCTTGGAGATGATGACTCCTGATCCAAAAAATAGCGAAGAGATCGGTAACAAGATCGGAGTAGGATTAATAAAGGGCCTTGGAGGATTTTTAACTGGACCTGGATTAGTGGCTGTCGGTGTTATTGGTGGAAAAATCCTGATGAAGTTCGTGAGCGACGTGACTCAAGCCGCGAGTAGTCTTGCGTCAATTGGGAAGTCGATGAATCAAGGGGAGTTACAAAGACAGAGTCTAGAACAGGCCATAGGAAGGGAAATACAAAGACAACCCGCTTTACTAGATAGTGTTAGAGCCGGGACTATGAGCGTTAGCGCGGCTCAAAACCAAATTTTAGCTAAGTTAAGAGAAGAGGCCTCTTTGAGACAGAAAATCTTGGCAAGCGCCATGCAAATGGCTGGGCCTTTAGGAGCGGCCGGAGTCCTTACTACTGATAGGGGCGTTATGTACACTAGGCCCCCGACTAAGGCTAAAGGTTTTATTCCAAACTTTAATTATGGCCAAGAAATTGAAGATGCTGGAGCTAGTGAACATGGTTATACAGCAGGAAAAGCTTATAAAACTAAGATTCATGATGGTCGTGGAAAGTCTTTCGAAAGTTTTGTTAACGATAATGAAGATGTAAGAACCGTTACTAACAGTTCTGGAAATCTAGCGACTTTTGTTACTCCTCCAAATGGTTATGGGAAGGGGACAACGATGGCGGCGGGTGGGTTCGTCCCGAACTTCAACCCTATTAAGGGTCGCAATACATTTCAGGCTAAGTGGATACAGGAGCAAATGAAGAAGGATGGAGTTAAGGAGTCTGATCCCGGCTTCAATGATTACTTCATGTCTCTAGCGGCTAAGTTTCGTAAAAAATATCCGAGTGAGCAAATGATGATGGGCTTTTCTGGTGGGTTCGTTCCTAATTTTAGCAATATCAAATATCATAGTAATCCAGATCCAGATGAAAAACGGTTTAGAATGTACACGATTGGCGATAAGGTTGTTGAGAAAGAGGGAGAGGATGCAAAATATCAAAGCTATTTACAGTTTTCTAAAGCGGAATTTGAATCTAGTGAAGGGAAGCTTTATAAGGCGATTGTTCTTGAGCATATCAAGGGGAAGAACAAAGGTGATGGAAATGAGATGTTTCTAAGGCTGATGAAGCTTGCAAAGAGAACTAAGCGTGAGGTCATTACGGAAGGCCTAACTCCCCAAAGAGAAAGACTCTCAGAGTTATATGAAAAACAATCAAACTCTGATAAACTTTTTAAAATCTTTCCTCAGTTAAGGTATCGTGATAGAAACGAGTATAGTACCACGGGGCTTATGCGTGGGCCTGGCGAGGGGATGGGATACAGATTTAAGAGTATTGAAACCTTAAAAGAGAGAGTTAATAAAAAGCCGAAGGCTGCTTTTTTAGAAAGTTTGAAAGGAGATAGTATAAGTATACAAGAGCTTAAAACTCGTGCATTAAACAAGGGCTTCGTTCCTAATTTTGCATTAGACAAAGTTTGGAGTTTAGCGCAGACGGGAACCCTTCCAAAGAAAGAAGGAGGATACACCGAGCAACAACGGGCCGCAGTTTTAGGTGAAATGTACGAGTCTGAATTATTGCAAAAGCTTCCTACTTTCAAGGGTTTTAGTAATGTAAAGCACCTCTCTAAAGGAAACAATAAGAATATTGAGGCCGACTTCTTTGCGAGATATAAAGGTTTCCCTTGGCTCATAGACGCTAAAAGGAGTAATAATGAACAGGCGAAGTTGAGTAGGTTAGCCAAAAAAGAGAAAACGATGAAAGCTCTTTTTGAGAGAATCAAGCTAGATGATAAAGTTCTTACCTCTATTGATCCAGAGATTGCTCCTCTACTAGCAGATAAGATGAACATGAAATTTGGAGTAATTCTTTCAGATGTCACAGCGGGAAATGCTGGTAACTATAAAAACAGCGTAAAAGGTAAAGATTTAGTAAAAAGTTATGAGGGGCTAGACACGTACAAAGGCGCTCCGGTTCTACCTTATCTGAATTTCAGCGGCGGATTTGTTCCTAATTTTGTAGGCAGTCAAGATACTAAAGATTTTGAGGGGGGGATGAGCTATTTAAGTATCAGAGAAGATAGGATGCCTAAGGGCCCTCTAGATATCAGATATGATAGGAGCAGCGGAACTACGAAACATTACAGGACTGACTCGGGGAGCCGTTTAAAATTTTATTCTAAAACGCCTGGTGAGATCGATGTTGGCTTTATCCGTTCAGAAAAGCGTGGCGAAGGATTTGCTATGTTTCAAAAGCTGATGAAGCTTGCAAAGAGAACTAAGAGTGATGTCGTTAGCTCGAGTCTTATACCTCAAGAGGATGAAATACCAAAATTAGATTCATACCTATCAAACGTTGCTAAACTTTTTAGAATCTATCCTCAGATAAGGTATCGCGATGTTCCATCCAAGTATCATACCACAGGAATTATGAATGCATATGACGAGCCGATGGGATACAGATTCAGTAGTATCGAAGACTTAAAAACTAGAGTTGACAAAAAGCCGAAGGATTTGTTTTCAAAGAATTTTTCGAATCTGCATTTTTCAGATCTTAGAACTCGTGCATTAAGCAAGGGTTTCGTTCCTAATTTTGCAAACTACGCTGACTCAGTAATGGGGCTAGAAGAAAATCTAAGCGGCAACAAAGCGACTTTCCATAAAAGTCCGTTTCCTCACGTTAGGAATAGCAGTCAGCCTACTTTTAGCGCGGCGATGGCTGATCACGGCGGACTGTCCAATGCCTTGTCGGACTCAATGAAGGGCCAGAAGGCCGCTGGATTGATACCAAACTTCGCAAGCCCCCGGCAGTTCGGAAGCCCTACCGCAGGTATAGCCCTGCGTGAGACAGGGGGCACAATAATTAAGAGAGCTGACGTCGACGCGGCTATAAATGAATATATAAAGAGTATACAAGATGTTAAGTTAAATAATAATCTACTTGCTGCTGGTATAAAAAAATCAATAATGGGCTTTGATTTGTCTAGAGAAAGTCTTAATCAAGTTCACCGTGCGGGGATTGATTATGCTAAAGCCCAAAGGGAATCCGCCGCCGCCCTTGCTAGTCAAAAGGCTGCCGCCCTTGCCGAAACCGCCGCCGCCCTTGCTAGTCAAAAGGCTGCCGCCCTTGCCGAAACCGCCAAGAATGCAGACACTGCTAAGTATGAGGGCTCCGTCAGAGGTAAATTCGATTTTTTGACTGGGAGAGGTAGATACAAAACTAATAAAACAGCAGAGGAACTCGCCCCCGAAGCCATCCAGGAGGCTGTCCAAAAGAAGGCATACAATAGGAGCTTTATAGGTATAGTAAATAATATTAAGGGGGTAGATAAAGAAGGTCAGGCGTTACAAGGCCAAGACGCTACTAATAGACAGTTAAAATTGGCAACTTTATCTGGGGGCGCGATGATGCTTGGAAGTCAAATTACTCAATTGACCGCTGGAAAAGGTGGGATGACGGAAAAGGTTGGTCGAATTACGGAGGCGGCTTCTACTGTTGCAAGCTACAGTGCTATGGGTGCAGCTTTCGGGGCTCCTGGGCTTGCTGTCGGGGCAACCGTAGGAGCTGCCGTTGCAGTATATAAAGCTTATTCGGATAGTGTCACAAAGGCGGCTGAAAGAAGCAAAGAGTTAAGCGATGCTTTCGGAAAAGCTGCTGAAGGAATGAATAATCTTAAAAACGCTTTAAAAGAACTAAGTGACGCTGGTACAGAAGAGGAAAAAATAGTCAAAAGGAAAAAAGTACAAGAAGTTGAATTAGAGAATGAGAAAAATCTAAATGATCTAATACAAAAACAAAAAAAGAGTCCCGATAGTGTAACAGCAGGCATTATTACTAAAGCTACGCAAAGTAAAGGTGATTTGAACTCGAAGGTCTTTCAAAATGAGATGCTCAGGGCGCAGGCCTATACTACTGCATTGCAAAATTATAAAGATGCTAATAAGTCCAGCGGCTTCATGCGCAGCAATACTGAAGGCACAGCTATTGCGATGGCTAGTCTTTTGTCGACTGCTAGCGAAGAAGATGTTCAGGATCTTAAAAAACAATTAGAAGGTCTGAAAAAGGCCTTTGGCAATCCCAAAAGTAGTGCCAAGGAAAAGTTGTCGGCCCAATTTGGAACGAACGCGTCTCTTCAGAAAATTTTTGGGAAAGAATTTATGGGCTCCCAAGGCTTTGGGGACGGCGACTCCTTTTTGAAAAATGATAAATTGCTAGATCTTATAAAAGGTATGCGAACCTTTGAAGCCAAACAAGTATCTGTTAAAGATCAAGAGAAAAAAATAACAGCCACAAAAAGTAACTTAGAAGGTTATCTTAGAGAAAATAAAGAGAAAATGTTGCAAGAGAGCATAGGAGCGCAAAAAAAATCCACAGCTCTAGACTTTACAGATTCCGCAAACCTTATAGGCCGTGAACTTGAATTATCTTCAAGAAATGCGTTGGGAAATATAGACGCCTTCAGTAAGGCTTTTCAAGAAACAGCAAACGCTATTAAGAAAATTGAAGAAGATGCGAAGCGCGCAGAAATTGGCGAGGAATTTAAAAATCTTCAAGAAGCGCAAAACAGTCTAAATCAAGAAATTAAAAGAGCTAAAGAGAGTTTTGTAGGGGTAGCAGGTACAGAAGAGTACGCAACAGCTTTAAACGATATTATTAAGGGTAGTAAAAACGCGGCAGAAGTGTTGTCAGGAATAGACGAACTTTTAATACAAGCTGGACTTGTCCCGAAGACTGGACAGGGTCTTACCAAAGCACAAAAAGAACAAAAGGAGGCATTGGAAGCTACGTCCTTGACGCTGAGAAAGCAAAACGCCACCGCAGCCGACGCGCAGGAAAAAACAAAAAATAATATAAACATAAAAAGGCTAGAGTTTGAAAGCACTAAAAAACTTATAAAGGATCAATCAAAATATGCTGGTATATTATCAGAAATAACTCTCTCTTATCAGAATTTAGATTTTGCAATTAAAGAGAGTATAAAAACACAAGATGAGCGCGCCGGATACGCTCTTGAGGGCAAACGCCTACAGCGTGACTTTTCGTCTGAGAGAATGTCAGCGATGGGAGTGACTCTTTCTCCCGCCGCCGCGCGTGAAGACGCTTATTTTGAAAGTTCGCGCCGCCAAGTAGAAGACGCGCAAATAAAAATAGATGCTTCCCAAAGAAAAGCGGGTGCGAATCAGGAGATTTTTAAAGAAAGTTCCAATAAATTCGATGCATCTTTAAACCGGGAGAACGATGCTGCCACCTTCTCCCCTCCTCCGTTGGATTTTCAGCCGCTTTATAACAAAAATGATGCCGAGAAGGCTATCACCAAAATAGAAGAGCAACTTCCAATAGCGGACGCTACTCAAAAAAAACATTTAGAAGCAATGTTAAAGTCGGCTCAGGCATACAAAGCGGATTTGGAAGCCACGCAAAGTCTAACGACTAGTAAAGTAGATTTAGAAGCAAATATAAAAGCTAATAAAGAAGCTTTCGATAAAAACACCAGAGAATTTCGAGAACAAGCAAATAAGTTAGAGATTAACAAGATGAAAGTTGAGAATAAGCTTGCACTAGACTCATCTGGAAGAAAGATTCAGAGTGAGAAGTATCTATCTAGATTCATGGGCCCTGATATGGCTCAAGGCGAAAATGCGGCCGCTAAAATTTCAGAAGATCAACGTCTGGCAATTCGAGATTACGACGAAACTTTGAGCGCAAAGAATGCAGATCGTGATAGACAGATAGATTTACTTGAGAATAAAGCTTACGAGGCCAGTACCATGTATAATGATGAAGTTGAAAAAGCTAGACTTGATAAACAAATAACAGATCTAAAAGCCCAAAAAGTTCAAGACGGGGAAAAGAGAACAGTAGATATAAAGAAAATAAATGACACAGCCTTTCGGGACCAAACCTCTCTTACAGAGACTAGGAAATTTGACTTGGAAGAATCTCAAAAAGCGCTCGAAAGAAATTTAGCAAAAACTAAACGCCAAGACGCTTCTGAAATATATTTATCTCAAGCTAAAATAAATAGCGAAAATTATCTATCAAGAGATATACGTTCTACTATGGGGGAGGGCGGAAGTGC
>Ga0181355_1000693_pt1 | contig 14621 bp, 21 predicted proteins | sample Fa13VDMM15DN_FD_130099 | JGI IMG/M metagenome (GOLD analysis project Ga0181355, IMG submission 130099) | Freshwater viral communities from Lake Michigan, USA - Fa13.VD.MM15.D.N | ecosystem: Environmental > Aquatic > Freshwater > Lake | place: USA: Michigan | collected 2013-09-23 | reverse complement strand
CCATCACAAGGAACCGTGGGATAACTCGGGTGGGGAGGTTCTCGAGGAGTTCTTCGAACTCGTCGAGGTTGTCTGACTCCACAAGGAGCTTCATCCACTCGGTGTCAGGATTTGACTCGGAGGAGGGACTGGGCTTTTCTGGTGGCTGTTGATCTTGTTGGAAGTACATGGCTAGGTGATGGTTACGCTGATATGGCTTTCGTTGATCTTTTCTACGCGCAGCTTCTTGTCGACAAAGCTGCTCCTGTTGACGTTTGTCCCTGTGGTCACGATGATAAATGTTGCATCGGCGAGCCACAAGTCAAGGGGTGGTCCTGCGCGAATGGTGCGCAGGACCAGCGTAGTGGACTCAGTGGGCTTGTGGCTCACTCGAATCCTCCCACAGACTAAGGGTTCTCAGAAATGCCTCGGCTCGCTGAGCGGCAGTGGCAGACATACATACTTGAACGCATGTCCACTTTCCCAAGTCAAAGTGTCGCTGACAGACATCCATGAGGTTGAGCATATACTCAAACCACTGGTCGTCATCTAGCACCTTCTCCGCCTCATGCATGGCGTTGAGGTCGTTGAGGTAGTTGGAAACAGCCATCATAAGCTGCGCTTCGTCTTCTTCTGGCTGTCGCGGACGTGTACCTGTCCAGTAAACACCGTGTTGGTGTTGCTTGATGTCTGTCCACCCGCAGGCTTTGGCGATTGCTAGTCGTTGTTGGTTGTTGTTCATGGCTCCAGACAGTGTGGGTTGTCGAGGTTGTCAGTTTGTGGTTGCACATCAGCCCAGGTTTGCTTGCCGTTGAACACGACCCGCATCTTGATTTGCAGATACATGTCCATGACTGGCTGCTCGCCTCCGGTACGCCACTCGCTGATGATCGAAGGATCACGTCGAGGGCTTTCCTCCGGCTCTCGGAGCCATTCCAACACCTGAGTTAGGGTCGGCACGACTGCGATGCTGAGGGTGAACTTTGCCAGGGGGCCAGCAGAGGAATGAAGTGTGATTAGTGTCTGTGGGTTCATAGGGGTGAGAACTTAATGTACAGGGTTGTGTTGTTGGGGAATCCGTTTGCTTCGAGCCACTCGCAAGTGCCATCGACAATGTCGTAGTACTTTGTGGTTGTCGCGAAACACCGGTCGGCGTAACGATACTTCTTGCTGCCGGCGAAAGCCACGCGAGAGATTTCGAGCTTGATGTTTTTGCACTGATCTGTGGCCGGAAAGACCGCATTTACGCCGTCCATGCAGGATGAAGGATAGGTAAGTCCTGGGCCTCGGTAAAAGCTCCAAGGCAGGCCTCCGTTTAGATTGATCGTGGTCATGAGTGGATGAGGTTTTGTTGGTCGATGCTGTTGAGGAACTCGGCGTGGGTTACTTGGTCCGTCGCGAAGTTATAGTTCTCCTCGAGGTTGAGTTCTGCTCCGAGGAGCAACGTGGTCCCGAGGTGTTGGAGCATCTGGTGGGCTTTGCTACGCACCTCGTGGCGCGTTGTGCACAGGCCGAGGTCGAGCATGTCTGGGAATGCTGTCGGCTGGGTGGTTGGCTGCCGCCACCAGAACTTTTGCTCTCGTGGAGCAAAGATCAGTTGGCAGGGAAGGGCACAGTTTTCGACTGTGCGTTGGTTGTCGGAGTGTGAGGTCATATGTGATGTGTGTTGTTTTTGTTGTTGACTAGAAACACCTTACTGGGGTGTCTCTATCCAACAGGGCAGGGAGCAGTGTCGGTGCTCCCTGCCACATGTGTTAGAGGTTTTGCAGCTCGGCGAGTCTGGCCTTGAGGGCCTCGATACGCGCGAGACGGGTTTGCTCTTTACTGGGACGTTCCGCCTTCGGCTGGGAGAGCTTCAGGCTTTCGCCACGGCGCTTTGGCAGGATGTTTGCGCTCTTGATGAGCGCAACGCGACCAGAGACGGAGCATTGCACGATGGTGACTTCACCATTCGTGGCTAGGGTCATAAACGAAGGCATCAGGCCTTCGGTGACGTGGCTGCGGAGTTCGTGCGGTGTTGGTCTCCAGGTGTCGTCGCCAGGTCTGATGAACTCCGAGCAGATCTCGGGGATGTCGGAGGGGAGTGGGGTGGTATTCATAGTGGTAGAACGTCGTTAACAGTTAGGTGTTTGTTGTCGAGCCAGCAATGGCCGAAGAGGTAACGGAAGTCTTTGACAGACATGAAATCGTCGAGTCCGCTGAATGTGTGGAAGCCGACAGAGCGGTCGGGCTAGACACCGAAGTGCATTGGGCGGCCGAAGACTAACAAGGTGAAGTTGTGATGTGGGTTCATGGCAGTTTGTGGTTGATGATTAGTCCTGCTTTGCTCAAGGCTAGCAGGGCTTTGGCGTGGTGCTGGTGCTCGCGGTGCTTCCCGTGGTAGACTTCGCTGAGCCACAGGGTGGTCCAGGGTCCGTCGGAGGGATGCGCCGCCTTGAGCCAGTCTTTGGCCAGCTGAAGGTATTCAGGCAGGGTTTTGTTCATGGTTTCTGCTTGTTAGTTTTGTTATATCCTGAGCAGCTCAGGTCCTTGAGAAGATTCCTGATCGTGGTGGGTTGCAGCCTGCCTCGACGGGCGAGCCGCAGAAGAAGTCGCTTGTCTCGAGAGTAGAAGCTGATCTTCGCCGTCGAGCACAGCCTGGCGGGCTTCTTGAATCTGTTCGACAAGCTCATCGACGGCTTGTTGTTCGTCTTCGGCTTCGCTGTATTCGAAGGCGATGTCTCGCTTGTAAAGAATTGCGAACAGTTCGGTGGATTTGATTTCTTGGCTCATGGTGTGGTGGTGTTCTCTTGGTTTTTCTTTGGTGACTCGAACAAGCCAGAGATGCGTTGTGCATCTTGGTGACTTGCTCGCTCCACTAAAGGCTTCTCGCTTCTCGGTGTCGAAATCTGACCCCCACGGTCCTTTTCTCTGTCCACCTTGCAACTTGCCCTTTTTGCTCCCGGCGTGTCGGCCTCTCGCCCAGAATCGCCCCCGCTCCCCAGGGCCAGGGGTGCTCGACCTCAGGGGGGCTCCTTCTCACAAAAAATTTTTTCGTCAAGACGCCTCCCGACTCTGGGATTTCGCCCCCCCCACGAGAGAGTGGCTACCGTGGCGGTCGCGAATCAAGCCGCGACCGGAGAAGCGTAGTCGCAAGGTGGGCGGGCAAAGCTTCCGTGCAGGTCAGAATTTGACCTAGTGAGACGGAAGGCGTTTCACTAGGTCAAGGGCTAGCGGCTTGCGGGGCCGTTGTAGCGCCTAGGACAACGGCGCCGCTATGATCACCCTCGCCCGGCGTTACGACGCGGCCAGCACGGCAAGGCGCGCCCGCAATAGGGCAATACGGGCGGCTTTCCGGTCCCGGTCGCGTTGCTCCCGGCGCGCTAGGCGCGCATTGTCCACGTTATAGCTCCAGTCGTGGCGGCGTTCTGGCACCGCTATACTGGCGTCACGCCAGATTAATTCAGCTTTGCTCATTTGTCTTTTGTCTTTCTAGGTTTTGTGGTTTGAACTGATTTGAGCACTAAGAACCATGGTTGGCTCTTAGTGCTCCGTATCAGGTCACCTGATTAGTGTAGCACAACTTTGTTAGCTTCGGCTTCGAGCTTGGCAAGCTCGGCAGTGGCCTCAGCTTGTGTCATGTCGTCGACTGGCTTGGACGCTGGCGTTGCCTTGGGCTTTTTGGGTTTGGCAGCTTCGGCAGCGTCATGGGCGGCCTTGGCCGCTTTAAGGGCAGCCTCGGCGCTTGGCAGTGCTTTGCCGATTTCAGCCAACCGTGGGTTGGTGAAGTCCATCTTGGTGACAAGTTGACTCATTTCCGTATTCAGCTTGTCAAAGACAGCTTGTGCGGAATCAAGTGCTAGCTTGGTTGGCGAGGCACCACGGCGATGCATGAAGCCAAACTTGATGAAATCCATCATCCCAGCAGGAAACTCCACTTCGTCAATGGGTAGCTTGGCAAGCTCCACAAAGCGGCCACCAATGGCGATGAACGCTTGTGCGCTGGCCAGGTGGCAAATGTAGTTTTGCAGTTCCTCGGTTTGCTCACTGAACAGTCCGGGGGTGAGAGGCTCGGCAAAGACGACTTTGCGAGTTTTGCCGCCGTTCTTTTCTGTGATGTTACCGCTAATTTTGATTTCGTTGATGTTCATAGGATTGTATGTTTTTGTTGACTACGAGGCAAGCCGCTTTGCATTGTGCATTGCTGGCGCTTGCGCCGTATCCAACAAGCGACCTGTCACGCCGCTTGTAGACTCCTGGTGGCATGGATTGTTTACCGTGCCGATGTCGATAACCGTTTCCAACTCGCTTTGGAGCCTTGGAAGTGTGCCTATCGGGCGGAGTCCGGTGGACTAGTGGCCGTGCATATATATACTGCAACGGGCGCGCAGCGCGGGCGGCCCTGCCGGGAGCTGGAACAGTCGCTCGCTCACGCTCGCATTCACAAGGGTACCCTTGCCCTTTGGGCTTCGGGTTCCTCTATATGGTCACGCTAGCGCTACCGGCAGAAACCAAAATAACGTGGAGAATGACAGAACAGAGAGCGTAGCGATCAGCTGACTGCGGAAGGGAGAGTGAAAAAAAACGCGACGTGGAGAAGCGGGTTTCGTTGAAGCTGTGACATGGCGGCCCGACCGCCGAGCGGCCTAGAGACAAAATAAAGCCTGCCAAGCGGGTTGACAAGGGGCGAGGATGTGATACTGTGCGGGCATGGACAAAAACTCGACTATAGCGGCGATTGCAGGGGCGAGGATTACGCCACAAGGCGGCCCGGCGACTGGTGGGTTTGTTGTGCGTGGCAAGTAACTCGACTCTTATGAAAACTGTGCTATCTCAGGAATCTCTCAGCCCTCTCCAGGCAGGCTTCGGCCGGTCGGACAGGGTTGCGGACGTGTTGGTGCCAGGAGCCAGCCATAATGAGGCCAGAGCACAGAGCATTGTTGATGTTTTCTCGGGGTCAAAGCTTGACACGAAGGGTGCTGCGCCAGCGGTGGAGAAAACCAGTCTCGTGGTGGAGCGGGCAGGTTCCCAAGCAGCCGAAGGCGTTGCAGGCCAGGGCCTGAGTGACGAGGATATGGAGTTCTTTGGTGTTGGGCGGCCGCAGCCTGCGCCGTTGTATAATTCCAAGGAGCCGAGGCACGTCCTTCAGAAAGAGTCGGCCTGGCACCGCACAGCGGCGTATCTGATTGCCAGAGGCATGACTCAGAAGCAGGTGGCGGCAGCCGTAGGCGTTACTGCCCAGTCGGTCGGCCTTCTGATGCGGCAGGAGTTTTTCAAGCAGCAGGTTAGCACGATTATTGCTGACTTTGGTCTGGCTGATGATCATGCCCAGACGCTGTTGGCTGCGGCCTCGTGTGAAGCGGCTCTCACGCTTATCAAGCTCTCCGGTAGTGCGAAGTCTGAGTCTGTTCAGCTTTCTGCTTCTCAGACTATTCTCGACCGGGTCTTTGGGCGCGCCGTGCAAACGGTTCAGCAGGCTCCGGTGAACAAGTCGTCTGACCCGAGTAAGGAACTTGCGGCTCTGCAGGCTGATGTCGGCAGGATGATGAACGATCCAGAGATTTCCAGGTTTCTTCAGGCTAACACGCAACCAGCACAATAACGTATGACTCATTCGGCTCTAGCTTTTTCTTCACTTGGTCAGGCAGAACTGACTGGTACGGTCACTGCACCTCAGGGCCGGTGCATCTTTGCGTTGCATGTCGAAACCACGATGGTGATTACTTCGTGTGTTTGGGGGCCTGGCTACACGGCTCCTACCTGGACCTCGAGGACATTGGTGGCTGGTCAGGTTTACTATGGTCGCTGGACTACGGTCGTTGTGGCGAGTGGGACTGGATTGGCACATTATGCGTAGCTTTTATGGTAATTTACCAGCAGACCGAAGGCGCTCGCCGCATTACTAAGTCGGCGACCTCGTCCGAGGAACGTCAGCTGAGTGCTGTGATGTTTGGTCCGCTGGACTGGGATGTGAAACTAGTGGATGGTGAAGGTGCGGTAATCACGAGTGGGATTACGAGTATCAGTGTGTGCATCAAGGCTTCGCATGATTTTGAAGGCCCTGCGTTTTTTCTTGCAGCAGGTGATGTGGCCGATACTGAGCTGGTTGATTCGGTGCTGCTGAGAGCATTGCTGGATGGCAGGAGGGAGGCCACGCTCTGGGTGAATATCCGGTGGCAGCTTGGAAGCAGTCCGGTTGAGTATGGTGCGCCTTCGGCGATCAAGATATTCAACAGTCCGCATCAGCCTACTGAGGTTGGGCATGATCCTGCTGGTAATCCGTTTTATGAAGCGCTGAAGGCTGCTCTGCAGGCTGGAAGTAACATGACGTTGACGCCGAATGATGTGGCGAAGACGATCACGCTGGCGAGTAGTGGTTCTGGTGGCGGGTCGCCCGCTTGGGCAGATATTACTGGCAAGCCGAGTACGTTTCCGCCTGACTCGCATACGCATTCGATCTATGTGAGGGGCACGCTGTCTGGTGATGGTAGTAAGATCGAGGTTTTTAGTGCTGACGGCTTGACGAGTCTTGGATTTATACAATTGACAACGACATGATGAAAAAAATTGCATTTTTAGTTTTGCTCGGTGGACATGTGGTAGCACAGTCTACTGGAGATTATTTGCTTTCTAGGAAAGCTGCGAGTGGTCCGAATGTTATTCAGGCATTGACACCCAGTTCAAATGATCTAGTTGGCTGGGGCTCTGGGTTGTTTGTCAATGTGCCGCGCTCCACGTTTGAGGTGCCGTTGACTTTCAGCACCGGCCTGACCCGCAGCACTAACACCATCACGGTGAACACTTCGCAGAACATCAGCACGCTCAGCAACCTCACAGGTAACGGGTTTGTGAAGACCACGGGCGGCACGGGTGCGTTGAGCATTGACACGGCCACGTATTTGACCGGCAACCAAACCATCACGCTGAGCGGAGATGTCACCGGCAGCGGCACCACGGCCATCACCACCACGCTGGCCAACACCGCCGTGACGCCCGGCAGCTACACTTCCGCAGACATCACCGTGGATTCCAAGGGCCGCATTACGGCAGCGGCTAACGGCAGCGGTGGCGGTGGCGGTGGGGGCGGTGGCAGCTTGCCGAGCATGACGGGAAAGGCCAACTGGCTACTGACCAACAACGGCACTACGGCCAACTGGACCCAATCCTTGACAGGCTTGACTACCATCACGATCTCAGTCCCCAACGCCTCACCTGGGCCAGCCTTGGCAGGTCTCACCATCGTCAATCCCACGGATGCTGAGGCAGACCCAGACACGGAGGACGGCGACGTGACCGAGGACAACGTCACGCCGCTCCTGACCTGGACGGCAGAGGGCTGGAATCCCGCGACAACGACAAGCCAGACGCGTAGCCACAAACAGCTTATGTATGTGACCGGTGGCACCAATCCACCAACGGCTGTGTTCTCTCACATCACACCATCGAGCGGCACTGCGTATAGCATCGAAGACAATGGTAAGATGACCTTCAATAGTGGATTGGAGATTGCGGGCGGCACGCTCATCCTCAATAACGGTGTATCATTGACCTCGTCTGCATTGATCACCACCTCCAGCTCCATCACCTCGTCTAGCAGCGCTGCCGGTATCGGTTACACCACCAACGCGGGAGGTGCAGTGACGCAGACTACATCACGCACGACCCCCGTGACTATCGACAGGGTTTCCGGTGCCATCACGACACACAACGCATCACTATCCGCTGGCGCAGAGGCCAGCTTCACGGTCAGTAACAGCCGTGTTGCGGCAACCGATACGGTGATCATCAGCACACGCTCAGGCCAGACCGCTGGCACCAGCATCGCCGTCGTCACCGCCGTGGCAAATGGATCGTTCCAGATCACCCTCACCAACCTGCACGCCAGCACGGCAGACACCGGTGCCATGATCATCAATTTCGCAATTTTCAAAGCTGTCCAACTCTAATTCACCGCCCATGAAAACCCTGATCACTCTCTACACCCTCGCCCTCCTCTGCGTCTGCCCCGCCCTCTCCCAGATCCCCGAGCCGCCACCCCCTACCGCTCCACAACTGGCCTCCCAGGCCGCTGTCAGCGCCGCCGCCCAAGGTAACGCCGCCCTGGCAGGCATGGCAGACGCCGCAGCCCGTGGCCTAGCCCTAGTCTGGCATCCCCAGGGCTACAGCACCGCAGACATCCTCGCCGCCATGGGAGAGGGCGCGACCGTCACGTTTGCCCAGCACGGTGCCTCCGTCGCCTATCTCTGGTCAGACACCGCCCGGCGCAACGTCTTCATCACCGCCCTCAGTCACCACGGCGTCACCTTCACCATTGCGGAAAATGGTGCGCCCATCTTTGCGGCCATGCTGCCCTACACCGCCCACGCCAACGGCACCATCACTCTTAACGAATGAGCACAGACAACCAAGCCTGCAAGCATGAAAACTCTTTTAGCTGTCCTCACCCTCTGTCTCGTCAGCTGCACCATGCCGGACCTGCTGTACAAGGTCGACTATCAGCCCGGACTGGTCGACGCCAAGGGCAGACCAGTCGCCGCCTCCAAGGATCTCGCCATGCTAGGTGGCAACTTCCTCAGCAAGACCAAGGATGAGCAAGCCACGCTAACACACGGCGACAGCACCATCACGCGGCGCAGAGTGGGCAAAGATGAGGCAGTAGTGGTCCGCGCCTACGTGCAAGGCCAAGCCGTGCAAGCCTTAGCCGGGTCACTCTCCTCCGCAGCCACCACAGCGTCCAACAACAAAGCTGCCCAGGAAGCCGCCGCCCAAGCCACCGAGCGCACCCGCATCACAGCCCCGCTCCAAGCCCAAACCCAATCACCAGCGGCTCAATCGTGACTCCCCCTTTAACTTCCCCACCACTGACTCCTATGCCAACACCCCTGATCACCATCAACCACACTACTGACCACGTAGCTGCCACCGTGGATCTGATCAACCGCCACCAGCGCCAATCCTGCGAAGTCGTCGCCGCTGGCATTGTGGAGGCAGTGACCGCCGTGCGGCACAACCCCAACCACACTGCCGCCCAGTTTTGGGCGCGGGTAGGCACTGGCGGCGCTACCGTCATCGGCGCGTTGCAGGCCTCCATCGCTTACCTGCAAACCTACGCGCCTGACCTGATCAACGACACCATCGTGGGTGCCGGTGAAGGGCTGACCGTCAACCCAGACGGCACCGTCACCCTTGCCTAATCCCTTTCCACTAGCGGCTCCCTGGTGACCCCGCTTTAATCTTTTTTTTTTCTGTCACCAACTAACTTGTTATGAATCGAGACGCGTTGCAACACTTTATGGAGGCTGCTGAGGCCGAAGAGCAGGCCAGCAGTGGCTGGAGCGGGTTAGCCAAGCTGGCTTTGCTTAAGTATGGAGCTATTGGCATCACGTGTGCTTTTATGGGCTATGCGTGGTATGACATCAAAGAGGCTCATGCAAAGCAGAACGAGAGAATGATTACGATGCTGGAGGCGAGAGCTAAGTCTGACACGGAGCTTGCCATTGCGCTGGGTCGGTTGGCGAGCACAATTGAGAAGATCGCGGCTGATGCACACTCGGCGCATAAGTTATGAAAACCATCTGTGCTTTAGTTTTGGTTGTGACTTGCGGCTGCTTGGTAAGCTGCGTGCATGTGAAAGGGCGAGATTTTCAGGCAACGCTGGTTGCGACGGATGCCAGAGGCATGAAGGTTAGTGCTGACGGCGTGGAAGTTACGGAGCTTGTGCAAAGTCGGAGTGTCAAGCATGGAACGGATGCACTGACGACGGTGACGCGGATTCGCGCTTGGTTTGGATTGGCTGAGTCGGCGACTGGTGAGCTTGGAGATTTGGGACGAAAACTTACGGATTAGGCACTCGTCTGGGTGTCGAACTTTGACACGGAGAATAAACTATGAAAACTAAGATACTTGAATATTTGATGCAGATGGGCTGGCTTAAGAGGCAAGCGTTGAAGGGTGCTGGACTTGTGACGGCGTGGATGACTCCCTGGGCCATTGAGAAACTCGGCCAGCTTCATGCTGGCGGGCTTATCGGTGACGAGGGGCTAGCACACGCTACCCAGGCTGTTGGGGCGGCTGGTGTTATTGTGGCGTCTGTGTTCGTTGTCGGGTCGGAGCTAGTGGCGAGCTGGTTTGCCAAGTCTCGTGTGGAGTAACCGGCTATGAGCAATTCTGAGGCAATCTACAGGGCCATGATTAAGTGGCTGGGCACGCGGGAGACTCCTGGCAAGGGGTCGACGAAGGCTATTCAGGGCTGGATCAAGCAAGCCGCTGAGTGGCTTGATGGCGACGACAGTGCTACGGCGTGGTGTGGTTGCTTCAGGGGCTCAATTGGGCTAGAGACTGGTACGGGTGTGCCTAAGGCTCATTATCGTGCAGCGAGTTGGGCAAAGTGGGGCACTGCAGTGCCGATCTCGCGTCCGTCTGCTTGGCAACGTGGAGACACGATCGTCATGTCGAGGCCTGGAGGCAACCACGTGTGTGTGCTCGACCGGGTGGATGGGTCGCGTGCGTGGTGCCTCGGCGGCAACCAGAGTGATGCTGTCACTGTGGCGCCGTTCCCGCTTGAGCGGATCACTCATGTTCGTCGGGGTTAATTTTTTTCTTTATGGCCAACTACTGGATATATACTTCTGAGCGCAGAGATCCTATCGCACTGACTGGTGTGACGGAGATTCGGCGTGTTAAATGTCGTGTGCCTAACGGTAAGTATCGTGATGGGGCTAACTTTCCCTTTGGCACGGCTGACGGCACTGCTTCTACTGCCTCGTTGACAGACATTCCTATTAGGGGCACGTCAACACTGACTGGAGCTGCGAACGTGGCCACTTCGGCAGCGGCTCTCGTTTCAGACGAGGCTTTGAACATTGCGCCTCGCCAGGATTGGCGAGTAGATGCTGGATATGCCGTGGCTATTGGTGGTGCAGTTCCAAGGAGTTCGCGTCCATTTGTTGATAGGTCTTACTTCGGACGTGCAATACCCTCAACAATTTCGGTTACTGTTAACGCCACGACGAATCTTGTGTCTCCGTCGACTGCGCACACGTTTATCACAGGTGATGTAGCGTTGCTTTCGTGGACTACGAAACCGTCTGGAGTCACGGATGGCAAACTTTACACGTTTGTTGGGCATGGCGCCACGGATTTCTATTTGCTTGAGTATGATACGCAGCGTCCTGTCGTGTGGGGTTCTGCAGGTGCTGGACTTACCATTACGCTGGTTGAGCCAGCACCTCGAATTACTTTGTCCACTCAGACAGTGACGTCTGACTTGGCCGCTGACTCATTTTCGACTGGAGCTAGCTCGTATTCGTTTGTTTCTGGTGACATCGTTAGGTTTTCTGGCTCTGTGCCGACAGGAATCACAGTAAACACGTTGTATCGAGTTGTCTACTTGACGTTTAACACGTTTAGTGTCGAGGATATTAGCACAAACGCTTTGATCGCACTCTCTGGCACGGCACATTCGCCTTTGTGCACGTTGGTGACTCCGGTTGATAGAAGCAGTGATTTTATTGTTGATCTTGACAACGCACCGAATGTGCTGTTTTTCCCAGACAGTGTCGTTTCACTTGTCAGCAACGTTGACCCTAACGCATAATGAGCACTGAGACTGTCAATTCTTCTGTGGACTTTGAGGAGCTTTTAAGGCTTCGGAGTCTTCGTGCGGACTTGATGAGGCTGAAGGCGGCTCAGAAAGAGAATGGCATTGCGTTCTTCAGGCCGCATCCAGCGCAACAGAGGTTTTTTGAAGCTGCACATAAGAAGCGGCGGTATGTGCGGACCGGCAACCGGTGGGGCAAAAGCACTGCAGGAGCGGCTGAGGACATTGCGTGGTGCATGGGCGAAAGGATTTGGCTGGACGAGAGTGATCCGATGCGGTATCATGGGATTCCACAGCGCAGCGTGAAGGGCGTGCTAATCTGTTCGGACTGGAGCAAGGCGGAAGAAATCTTCACGTCTCAGGTTGATGGCGAGGGCCGAGGGAAGATTTTCAAGCTGTTGCCGCAGAATGCTTTTGCTGGAGTGGACAAGTCTGCAGGCGGAGAGATCTGTGCGATTCATATTCGGTCCAAGTGGGGTGGGGTGAGCACCCTTTACATTGACACTGTTCGGAGCTTTGCAAGTAATCCTATGGGCCATGAGTCTTCTGACTGGGACTTTGTGCACGTGGATGAGCCGCTGCCTCAAGGAATGTGGGAGGCGTATGCACGGGGTTTGATGGACCGGATGGGCAGTGCGTGGTTTATGTGCACGCCGCTTGAAGAGCTGTGGATCAATGACCTGTTTATTCCGCGCGAACGGTCGCTGGAGAACTTTCCAGATGGGACTGTGTTTGATCAGTATTGGGTCATGACTGGAACGACGTTTGATAATCCGTATATGGGGTCGGACTCGATTGAGTTGATGAAGTCAGATGCGAGGGCTGAGGAGCTGCAAGCGCGGCTTTATGGACGGCCAAGGCAGTTCGCAGGGATTGTGCACAAGAGTTATGAGCGCGGGACACACGTGTATTCGGCTGTGCCACATGGTTGGGTTCATGCCACGAAACCGCCAAAAAGCTGGACGATTCGGATGGCAATTGATCCGCATTTGAAGATTCCACATGCGGTGTTGATGGCAGCGACCGGTCCGATGGGACATTCGTACTTCTTTACTGAGATCTTTCGGCCGGGTATGATTAAGGATCTTTGTGATAGTATTCACGAGCGGTTTAAGGACTGTTCGCCCGACGGGGTGCCTCACGCACCGTTCATGTCAGTTTGTGACCCGCTCGCGTGGAATCCGAACCCAGTAGATGGCAGGCGTTTTGTGGATGTGTTTCATGCCGAGGGCATTCCGGTGCATCCAGGGAGTAAGGATTTGAGTTATTCGATCATTCGTACCGAGGATCTTCTCGCTGCCAGGGATGATTTTGGCAATCCGATGGTGCAGATTCATGAATCGTGCACGACACTACTCTTTGAGCTGGATCGTTATATCTGGGACTCCAAGCGGGAGAAGCCAAAGGACAACCAGGCAGATCACATGATTGAGAATTTGCATCGACTTGTCATGATGGGGCTGACGCATGTGGAGTCTAGTCAGAAGTTCGTGCCGATTAACTTGGCTCCGGTAAACTTGGCTCACAGGAGCACTCAGTTCTCGTCACGTTATGCGCCAACAAAAAAGCGTTCGCGCTTTGACCTTAACACTCGCTACCCTTCATGCTAATTCCAGAAATCAAAGAGCGGCTCGAGCTGGAGACTCACGATGAGGCTCTGCTGAAGCTCACGGACTATTTGTGCAACTGTCACAAGAAGTCTCGTGGCGTCATGGGCAAGTCGTATTCGACGTGGGATCGCAACATCAAGGTTTTTAAGGGCGAGTACATTCCGTCGGAGCACGATCTGGAGGCTCAGGCGGCTGATGAGCCTGAAAAGTCCATCATTCCGTTGAGCTATTCACAGGTGCAGACGTTTGCAAGTTTCGGCTTTATGCTCTACACGCAAAACAGGGACTTCTACGAGCTTGATGCCTCGGGTGGCGAGGATTATTCGATCAAGGAAATCAGTGAGCGGTTGCTTGCGCGGGACCTCAGGGCGAATCAGCACTATGTGAAGATTTACCAGTTCCTGCTGGACTTGGCTCGCACAGGAATTGCACCGCTCAAGTGCTGGTGGACGGTTGACACGCAAAACGTGAACATGGTGAGTCCTGAGTCAGCCATGATGAGCGAGCTGGGTTTGTTGCAGGGAGCAAGGATGACTAGTGAGGAGCTTGTCAAGTATGAGGGCAATCGCATCTCAAATATCTCGCCGTATCGGTTTTTGCCTGATGCTCGGTTGCCGATGACTCGGTGGCAGGAGGGTCAGTTTGTGGCAGATGAGGACGAGTGGCATATTACGAATGTCAAGCATTTGGAGCGCATTGGTGTGGCGGCTGGCGTCAAGTGGGTGCCGCAGATGACCAAGGATAATTTCCGCACTCGTGGCGAGTCAAGGCTTCCGAGTTTAATTAAGGAGATGAATGGCGGCGGGGCTAAGGACGAGAGCGACTATATGTGCTCGAGGGTCGAAGGCCAGGCGTGGCTAGATGTTGAGAAGTATGAGCTTCCCGGAAGTGGGCGGCGGCTTTACTCGTATATCCTGGCCAATGACAGGCTGATCTCGTTGGTAGAGAGCGAGTATCTTCATGGTGAATACAACTACTCGCTGGCGCAGTTCAGTCCGGATCAGGAATCAAAGTTGAATGCGTGCTTGCAGGATACGATTCATGCACTTCAGGACACGATTACGTTCCTGTACAATTCTCGCATCGAAAGTGTTCGGCGTTCGCTGGACAATCACATCGTGGTGCATCCGATGTATATTGACATGGCAGCGCTGGAGTCTCGGAGTCCGATCATTCAACTGTCAAAGAACGCTCCGCTGGGTGATATGCGACAAGTTGTGCAGCAGCTAGAAACCAAGGATGTTACTGGATCGCACTTTAATGATGCTGAGCTTCTGCGCAGCACGATGCAGTTTGTTACTGGTGTCAATGACAATGCAATGGGCCAGTACTCGGGCGGTCGGCGGAGTGCTACGGAGGCGCGGAGTGCTAATGCAGGGTCGGCCTCGAGGATGAAGATTATCCATCAGATGGCTTGGCAGTGTGCGTGGGCACCACTTGGTAAGATGATGCTG
>Ga0181355_1000692_pt1 | contig 14621 bp, 3 predicted proteins | sample Fa13VDMM15DN_FD_130099 | JGI IMG/M metagenome (GOLD analysis project Ga0181355, IMG submission 130099) | Freshwater viral communities from Lake Michigan, USA - Fa13.VD.MM15.D.N | ecosystem: Environmental > Aquatic > Freshwater > Lake | place: USA: Michigan | collected 2013-09-23 | reverse complement strand
CCCCCTTTTTAGACTCTGCTACATCTAGATAGTAGTTAATAGAATCTATAATAATAGTTTGATATGTATTAAGGTTAATAAGATATACTGGTTTACCTTCTAAGTTCATGAATTGCAATTCAGTATTTTCCTTCATACCTTTAGCTGCAAACTCTATGATTCTGTTAATCCTAGCGTTAACTCCTTTAAACTTAGTACCACCACTACCTTGATAAATACTTTCAAGATTTTTTTCATCTATATTATTTATTAACCCAGATAGTTCTGCTCTTAATAACTCTACATCAGCATCTGATAGTTTTTTAGCAAACTCAAAACCTAACATTTCTAGTTTGTCAGAAAGAGATGTATCAGTATTTTTTAATACATATAAGAAAGCTTTTAATGGGTCACCTTTATATTTAGATTTAAATCCTTCTAATGATCTTTGGAAATTTGTATTAAAAGTTTTCTTAAGAATGTTTAGGAAGTGTTCTTCATTAGCAGCTTCAAATACAATGTTACCATTCTTTTTAAGAAGTGCTACGTGAAAATTATATTTAGTTAATGCAAATTCAGAAACAAAAGATCTTCTAAGTGTATATAGATATTTTGATTCAGGAGTTATAGGTGTGTTAGCTAAGAATTCATTACTAGTTTTACCATTGTTATATCCTAACAAGTTTAATAACTTACCAAATTGCTTATAGTCTTCAGACAGCTCTTTAATCTTTTCCATAAAGATGTTAATGTCTGCTGGTAAAGTAGCTAACTCATTTTTTAAGATGTTAACATTATTATTCCAACTACCTGCTTGTGTAATTCCTAAAGTAGATGATTTTTTAAGACCTCCTTCAGAATTCACATCAGGTAGTGTACTAATTAATAGTTTTACCACTTTAGGCATACTATCTTTAGTATTAAATTCAAATGCAGGAATTATATCTAGGTTATTTCTACCTTGTTCATCCTTCTCTTCTTTAGTTATATTATCTTGTGCAGTAATGTCATTAGAATAATCACTAACTACTACATCTTCCTTAGGTTCAAATGTATTAATGTTAAAAGAAGCTAACCTTCTTCTATGCTCACCTCTTAGTACAGCATAGGACTCATTAATGTTATTGGCAATTAAATCTGCTAGTGCCTGTGCTTCTGGTACTTTTGATGTACTTAAATCATCATAAAGTTTATTTAAAACCATTTTATAAATAGTCTCAACATCCTTTGGTGAATAGTAATTTTCTGTAAAGTTGTAAATGTTATTTACTGTAACATTATTCTTTTTAAGTATGTCTGGTGAAAATAAGAAATTAGAAAAATAGTAATCCATGTTTAACAATAGCTCACTTTTCTGGGCTGCTGTTATTTCTGTTCCACCTATCTTTACAGACCTATTTTTATCAACAGCAGTCCTTTCAACAAGTTTAGTAGCTTTTGCAAATCTACCACCTGCTATCATAGTGTACAGCTGATCAATTTCCTTAGGGCTTACACCAATAAGTTTATTTAAGAACTTGATTATTTTAGCATACATCTTTTCAAGAAGAGTTTTAGGCTCTGCTTCTGACATCATGAAATCTCTAAAGTCTTCTGAAAAATATTCTTCTATTAAATCATTCTCTTCTAGTTCAGGATAGCTTTCTTTTAAGTACTCAATCTTTTCTTTATACTTAGGATCTTTCTTAAAGTCTTCAAGTACAGTTTGTCTTTCTTCAGGAGTTAAATAGAAGTTCCATACTCTGTGAAATGCTTCATGATATTCAGTACCTACTTCCATTAAATCAGATAGTAGGATTGTACCATCAGTAGTCATTCTACCAAAATTATCATTATCAATAAGTCCAGTAACCCTAACTATCTCATCAGCAGTCATACCAAGTTTCTCTTCTAAGAACTTAGTAGCTTTATCCATATCAGCCTTTTTGTATTTTGGTTTAGAAAGTGCAGCTCTCCTGAAGAATATTTTTTCTAAATCTCTTTCTTGTTTAATCTCTACTTCATTCCAAGTATTACCAAACTCATCTGTAACCTTTTTTACATTCTGTTTACCATAAATTTTATTAAGAATATTAGTTACAGTATTTTCATAAAATCTAGCAGTGTTTACAAGATTTGCATATTGTCCTCCTTCTCTAGAATTTAAATATGTAGCTCTATCATGATCTGATATTTCTACTACTCTATCTTGATATAACTTATCTTTATTAATTCCAGTTTGTTTTATTTTAGAAAAAATATTTAAAAATTCTTCAAATGGTATTTCTGTTATTTTATTTGTATTATTACTAACATGAATATAATTATTTCCATTCCAGGCAAAATATCCTAATTCACCGTTAAATTCTTTATTAGCTACTATTATAGTTTCTCCAGTTCCATTATAGGGAATCCATTTTTTATTTTCTATAATTTCTTTAAAGGTTTTACCTTCATTTTCTATTTCCCATTTTAATTTTTCTGGTATTTCTATTGATTCTTTTTTTGTTATTTTATCCCAAGTAAGATTTCCGCTGCTTTCAATTTTAACTATTGTTTCTTTAGAAGGAAACAATACTTTCTCATAACCTTTCTTAGCTGAGTCTTGTATAATAGATTTAACAAAGAATGTTACCCAGTTATTGTCTTTGTTTAGAAGTTGTAAGAATTGATTTTCTGTTGTATCTTGTTTAGAGTTTTGATTTATCCATTTTGCTTTAGCTTCATCATATTCTTTATTTGATATTTTTTTACTATTACCACTACCATCTTCAGGTTCTGACATAGCTATACCCATACCTGAATAATAAAGTATTCCATCAATAGTAAATGAAGACAGATTTGAGTAAGCTTGACTTACACCTTGCATTCTTGTAGTAGTTACTAAATCACTTTTATCTCTACCTTTCTGAAATAAATCAGATTGTACTTCTAGTATTCTACGGGTTTTGGTTGGCACAAGTGTAGATGTAGTTTCATCAGGAAAATCCATATCTAAGAAATCATCTGTTCCTTGAGATTTAAGTCCTGGTTTTGTAGTATATTCTCTTTTAGTTGCATCATCACTTCTAAACCAACCAATACCTTTATCAGTAGCAAACTGAGCATGTCCTTTAATAGAAGGAGTAATAGCTGGTGTAGCTATTTCATTTTCTGTATAATTAGTTCCACCAGGAACTGTTAAGTTAGAGTAATGTGATGTAGGTTTTTGACCAGTTGCATCAGCTCCAATAAAAGCAAGTGCATCTTCTTTAGTATTAAAATTAGATTCAATTACTCCTATTTCAGTATTAATAACTTGCCACTTAGTGTTTCCTTCTTAATCCGTGTAAGCTTGTATTTTATCTTCAGATTCTTCTCTAAACCCTGAAGATTTTTGAATAAATGTACTTTCTGTAGCAAGGTTAATTTTAATAGTATAACTATACTCAGCTGCTAATCTTGTAGCTAAATCTTCAGTAGATATCTCCTGTATATTATTAGCTCTCATGTAATCAAATAGCATATCTACCTGCTCAGTGTATACACCTTTACCTTGTAGTAGTTTTCTAAGATTAGTTTCTATATAAGGCTTTTCTTTAGTATTTAACCTTATAGTTTCTCTTATACCTACTATACTATTTAAAGCACCAATAGCCTTAAGATCATACTGTACAATATCTTTTCTTTCCTCAATACCTATTTGTTTTAAAGTAGGAAATTTATCTGTATTGTTTTCTTCTTGCCATATAGATATTTTAGCTTTTAAAACATCATTTGGTTGTGCAGATTTTTCAGCTAATGCAATGAACTCTGAGTTTCTTTCGTTTATACAATACATATTAAATTATTTTGGTGGGCAATTATTTTTTTGATCTTCTATTGTTTTATCTACTTTAGGGTCTCCTGTAATACTAGAACCACTAGTATCTACATCATTAAATAAATTTTTTGGTCTATTTGATTGTGATGCTTCAGGAGCTGCTTGTTGTTTTTGACCAAACATAGAAGCTAAACTTGATTTAGATTCTGTAGATAGTTCATTTTCAGCAGCAGCTTCAGCAGAAGAACTTGATTCTTCACCTTCTTTAACTAGGTTACCTGAAATCATTGACTCAAGGTTAAACTTACCTTTTCTAGCAACTACTTCTTTAATTTCTGCAGCATCCTTTTTTCTAGCCTCCTCTAGTTTTTCTTTATCTACATCACCCAAAAATAAATCTTTTTGAGATTTCTTACCTTCAGTTTTTGGTTCTGCAGATTCTTCTTTCTTAGCTCTTGCTTTCTTTTTAGGTTCTTTAGGACCAACCTCTTCTTTAGGATTAACAAACTTATCACTAAGTTTAGGCTTAACTCTATTTTCAGATTTAAAGACTATCATTCTGTTGCCAAATTTAGGAAAATTTTCTTTAACTGGAGCACTTGTTGTTAATGCATCTTTTAATAAAAATGATTGATAGTTATCGTAAGGTTTAAATTCAAAGGTGTATCCCTTTTCAGTTTTAACAACTGTAGGATGGAAGTACATACTTGAATTATCAGTAAGTAATTGCTTATTGACATTTAATCTTTTATCAGATAGGAAGCTTACTAAATCATATATACCTGAATTGTTTAATGGATCTTTTGTGTCTAATGCTTCTTTTATAGATTGTATCTCTATAAAAGTGTCTATCCAAGTATTATCATCTAGCTTTTTCTTAAAGAAGATCTTACCATCATGTGAAAATATTTCACCTACTCCTCCAGACCTAACAGGTACTACATTACCTTGTGCATCAGTATAGAATTTATCTTTATTGTGCTGACCCCAATATATTAAAGAAGTTATTGCAGATACAGTACTTTCTTGATTAAATGGTAACATTCTCATTTTAGCTATACTTTTTCTATTATCCTTAGTAGGATAAAAAGATAAGAAGAACTTATTTTTACCATCTTTAGTAGTACCAAACTCAGGAGTTTCTAAACCTGCTTCATCAGCATTAGACATTATAAAAAGAGCAGTAAGCATTTCATCACTGTTTAATGTTCTTTGCTGTAATGGTACTACTTCACCTGTAAAGTTACCTACATCATTCTTAAGTCTTAATACAATTTTACCTGGTGTAGTACCTAGGTCTTTAACATTAGTAGTATCTACAACTTCTAGTTGACCACCTTTAATCTTTTGACCATCTATTTTTATATTGAATACTTTAGTAACCTTATTAGAAAGTGGTCTATTAAACATAGGTTCACCTTTATCATTAGTTTCATATTGTATCAAAGGAATACCTTTTGTTAATTTATTAATACCAACAAATGCAGGATTACCTTCAGTTTCTATATGGTTAATCAATGGTTCAATGACAGAAGTTTGGTATAACCCTGGTCTACCTTCAGTACCTTTAAATATATCTGTTGCTTTTTGAATAAGATCTTCTATTGTAATTTCACCAAACTTTTCTATAACACCTTCATTTTCTATGAATTTAGTTTTAGTATTTATTAGCTTTACATAGTTATGATACTTTACTTCTGAATCCATCAGTATAGCTTGTACCATTTTACCAGCTCTTGATAAAGAGTATCTAGTATTCTCTGCAAGTAACTGAGCAATTTTCTTAGCAGCGTCCTCACTTGTAATTTTAACATTACCTTCTCCTGGTAAAAAATCAGCAAACTTAGCAGTAATAACTGCTTTACCATCAACTATAGTAACACTTATGTTAGAAGGTGTTTCTATTTCTTTACCTTCTATATAATCTTTTTTAGTTGCATTAAATGTGTAGACACCTTCTTTACTTGAAAGTGCATACTCATTGATATACTTAAATTTATCTTTATCTCTTATATCAAAATTAGTAAGTATGCTGATTGCAGTAGCATTGTTTATTCTTAGTCTACCATTTTCATCAGTAATCTTTTTTGGAATAAATCCCATAACAGGAGCTGTTCTGTTATTATATTCTTCACTAGCTACATTACCATCCTTATCTACAAGGTAAAATCCAATACTAATATCTCCTCTAGGTCTTCCTGAATCTTCAGGTATACTCTCATACAATGCTTGTAGCTCTGCACTAGTTTGTCCACCACCTAAGTTAATAGAAGTATTACCTTCACTATCTGTTCTTGCTATAAAGAATCTAGCATTGTGAGTGTATGGTAAATTAGGATTTTTATTTATAAACTGAGCTAATCTTCTGTAGTTCTCATCATTCTCATTTAGCTTAGGTAAACCTTCATTGTCTTTAGGGTATATAGTTTTACCATAGTTTTCATTATCCTTATCTTTCTCATACTCAATATCTAACCCAATATTTCTAAATACAAAATCAGATAAAAAGCTTGCAACATTTATTCTAGTTGAATCTTCATCATAAACAGTAGGCTCTTGATTTTCAGGAGCTTGATTGTTTACAGATATTTTTTGATAAGGTGTTTTATTCAAATGCTTTCTATAACCTACATATAAGTCTTTCATCAATTTAGATAAAACAGTCTCCCTCTGTTGTAGTGTATCTAGTTTATCTTTTTGAGTTTCTTCAAATGAATACTTTTTACCAAGAGCATTTTCATAAAAAACATTAGCAGCATTTAATATGCTCTGTTTACTTTTAACAATACTGTCAGCAACCTTAGTTGGTATAGAATAATAGTTTTCTACATAGTACTCTAGTTCAGAACTCAAAGGTAGTTTAGTAACATCAGCTAAAGACTTTTCAATATCACTTAATAAGTTTTCTAATGATGTAAACCCTGATGATAGGTAAGTATCAGATAATAGATTATTAGCAACAGTAATTATTTTTAAGTATTGCTCATCAGTTATAGTACTATCTCTAAGTTTCTCTACTTCATTAAGTATAAAACCTAGTGGTTTAAATCTAGCAGCTATTACTCTTAGTCTATCACTTTTTCTAAAGTCAGAAGTTAGTAATAGTTTAATAATTTTATTAATATCACGAACTCTTTTTAAGTCTTCAGCTATAATTTCTATTTCAGTTTTTAAGTCATTAGCATCATTTAATTCTTGCTCTGCTTTAACTACAGCTTGTTCTGCTTTATTAAGCATTTCATTAAGATCTGCTTCTTCTTGCATTAACTGTTCAAGCTCTAAATCAATTTGTTTTTTTACATCAGAGGCAAATTTAGATAATAGAATGTCAGGTTGTTCACTTTTAAACATACCATCTTCTTTAAAGATTTCAAACTCATCTTTAATCTGAGACAGTAAATCAAATTGTTCACTAACACTACCATAGATATTATTTAGATCTTCTATCTGTTGGTCTAAATCTTCAAGAATTTTTTCTAATCTTTTAATTTCAGCAAGTATTTGTTTCTTCTCTTCAGATTTATTCTTAAGAGCCATACCACTTGGGTAACTAATACTTTTTAACCATTCAGTATATATCTCAATTTCTTCCCTGATTTCAGATCTCTTATTATATAAATCATTAAATACTTTTTCATTCTGAATAAAGTCTTTATTTAGATTATCAAAAACATCTCTAAATGCTCTAAGCTTAGCAATTTTACTTTTTCTAAGTTTTTCTAACTTACGTTTATCAAGAGCTTCAGCTCTACCTATAATTCTAAGACTTCTATTCTTCTTTAAGAATTCAAGAGTAAACTCTCCCATTACTTGTTTAGATACAGCATCTCTATACACTCTTTTATATGTACCAGTAGCAGGATCTTTTTGAGAGTAAGCTTCATACTCTTTACCATTGAGCTCAAAGTAAAAAGATTTATCTTGACCTTTAAACTTTTCTAGTTCTTCAGGAGTTAGCTTAGATTTTTTATCAGGATCTAGGCTATGCTCTCTATCCATAACATAACCTGCATTAGCTAAATCTTTAGCAAACTTATCTTTTATTTGCTCGTCTGTATAGTCAGCCTCTTTTTTCTCTAATTCCTTTTTTTCTTTATTAGCTAAGAATTTAGCATACTCTTCTTGGATAGCTTCTTTACTATATAAAGCTTTCTCATCTTCTAAAAGATCATCAAGTTGCTTTTTATACTGTGCTTCTTTTCCATAGAGAAGTTCTAATTCTTTTTTATCTGATTCAGATAATTGACCAGGAGTTGTTGGATCTTCCTGATTTACAAGGTTCTTAGATACAATGCTAAATACTTGCTGATTCAAACTAGTAGTAACCTTTTTAAGTTCTGAGTTTAAAAGAACTTTCTCTAGTTTTTTATTTCTTATAAGTTGGCTAAATTCAGCTTTATCACTTCTTTTACCACCTTCCAAAGATGGCATATCAAACTCATGTCTATTGTTAACACTATCATAAAGTTGGTAATAATCATCAACTCTCTGTAATAAACTTGACATTCTTTCAGTAGCATCTTTAGAACCTGTTAAACCTAGTAGTTCTTCAACATCTTGTTTTTCTGATTCACTTTTAGAAAGCTCACCTGTAATATGATTCTTTAAAATCTGAATACCTTCCTGACCTTGCTCAAAGAAAGGTTGGAAGTAATTGTAGTCTAATATTGATTGAATTAAATTGTAATCTTCCTTATCTCCTGACAATGCAGCTATGTCAGCAAGTTTGTTTAGCATTATTTTATTTTCAGGCTGAGCTAATAAGTCTTTAAACTTCTCTTGATTTATTACAGGTTTGCCTTGCTCAAATTTTATTTTACCAGTATCATCTTTTTCAAACACATCAGCAACACCTTTCATTCTGTCAATTAAGTTATTCTTTAATTGAGCATGTAATAGGCTACCATATTTAGTTTGATACTTATCATCTTTAACTTGACCTATTACTGACATACCTCCACCAAGGATACCACCTAATGCAATTGCTTTTTGCATATCAGTAGAACCAAGGTTTTTTACATATGAATCTACAAGACCTCCTATATTTTGATAATATGTTTTATCTTGCTCATCCTCAGGTAACATTGATTGCTCTTTAAAATAATCAGCACCTGTAAATTGCATACCTTCCTCAAAGAAACCTTCTTTAAGTACACCTTTACCAAGTGCACCTAAATAGCCTAAAGATTTTTGCTTTAGTGTTTTAGCACTAAAATCTTGAAGAACTCCTTGTTCATTAAATAATTTACCAAGACCTGATTTCCTAGAACCAAATGCACCAAATAATGCTTTTTGATCCATTAAATTAGGAACCATTAATATTGCCATGTTGAATTTAAAAACACTAGCTGCTACTTCACCAGCTTGTTCTCTTAAACTCATCATAGTATTATTATCTATTTGAGATGGATCTTCTAACCTATTAGATTCCATGTAGTTAGAAATTACAGTATTTAAAGTATTCTCAAAAGATTCTTTAGCTTCTGCTGAAGCTTCTAATGTAGCATTAACTGTAGCTGCTGTAAAATCATCAAAGTTTCTAGCAGCTCTCATTCCTAGCTTATCAGCTTGTGCAGCATATCTTAATGATTGAGTTTTGGTAAGACCTTTAGCCATACCTCTAGATGATCTTAAAAATGCATTACCTGCATTATATAAATTAACTCCTCTTTGACCTAGCTTTAAAAGTTTAAGTGCATTACCTGGTACTAACATTGCTGTTAGAAAACCTACACCATCAGCACCTTCTGTTGCATAGAAAGATGCTGATGATAGGTTATCCCACAAGCTACCATACCTAACTGAATCAGGTACATATACTTTTAATAATTCTTCATTGGCATAATTTTCCCAATCTTGTATACCATTAACCCACCAGTTGTCTAAGGATTCTCCTAATGTTGCATCAGTAATTGCAGCTTGAGTTAAACCTCCTATATAACCTGGCATCTTTAGAATTTCACTAGCAAACTTATTTACAGTTCTTAATACACCAGCACCAGCTTTTTCCCAGTTATTTTGGTAAAATTCCTGCTCTGATTGAATTTGCTCAGGTGTTCTAAAATATACAGCATCTTTACCACCATAGTCAGACGTTAGATCTTCTGAAAACCAAGATTTACCTGAATCAACTATTTTTTGGTAATCTTCTATTGATACACCAGGTGCAGCTGAGAAGCTTGGTAAATCCTCAGTTAAAGGAGCTTGATTAATTTTATATCCTGATATTAAAGATTCTAATTCTTCCGTTGGCATAAAGTATGTTTAATTTTAATCTACAATTTGTTGACCTAGCATTCTTGTAATATCCTCATAACTTAAATATGATATACTTGGATCTTTAGGGTTTTTTATAAATTGACTAGAAATAACATTACCTTCTGAATCAGTAGTACCTTGGCTCATAACATATGCATCAAGTATAGGTTTATTGTTATTATCTAAAGCATTGAATATAAAGAACTCCCCTATCTTCAAAGGATCCTTTTGAGTAATTGCTCTATTATTATTAGCATATGCTCTTAAGGTTGTTAACCCTGATCCAAAATTAATATTTGCTAGTCTTTCAACATTTTTAAAGTAACCATCTGTATCTCCAGCTTGTCTTGATTGTTGTGCATTTATTCTAAGCTGTTTGTTATATTGGTTATTAATTTCAACACCATCTTTAGCTGAATTAAATTTAAGTGTAGTTAACTCAGCACCATCTTTATCTCTTAAAGTAATTCTAAATTGCACTTCATTTGTACTAGAAGTTTTAATAGGGACTATAGTAGACATTTTAGAATTAGCTTCTTTATAGTTTTTAGTTATATGGTCTGTAAGATTTACTGGCTGACCATTGATATAAGTAGTTGCATTGAGAGTTTTATCAAATATAGAATTCTTAATTTCTTCCGTTAATTTTGAGAAGTCAGATTGTGGATTAGCATCATGCATTGTAACCTCTTCAACTGTGTAAGCACCACCTGAACTTATTTCTTGAGCTTGCTCAAAGTATTCATTTTTCAAAGCATCTAATAAAGTTGATACTCCAGGTCCACTTAGTTGTCTAGGTAGAGGTTTCTCACCGCTTAAATATTTGAAAAACTCTGTTTTACTTTCAATAGGTACTAAAGAAGTAACACCATAAGCTTTTTTATTAGCATTTATTTTATTTACTCCTTGTATATACTCATTGTAAAGTTTATCTCCATTATTAGTAGTAACCATCTGAGAATTTATGTACGCTAACTTTGCTTTGTTTTCAACAACCTGTTGTCTATAGTAGTTAGCCTCAGCTTCTTTTTTAGCCAATTCTGTTGCAGTAAACTTTCCAGAAGCTTTATCTTTTTCAAATTGAGCTAGGGCTTTTTGAGCAACATCATTAAATGCAAATAGTTCTTTGTAATTAAATTTCTCAGGAGTTACCTGTCCTGTAAGATCTAGGAAGTTTGATGTTTTCTTCATAGCTTCAAGCTTTTTATTACTTTCAAAATTATCTTCTATTAATTTAATTTCATAATCATTTACTAGTCTTTCACCTATTACTTGAGACTTTATATTTGAAAACCAATCTGATCCAGATTTACCTTGCCCTTTTTCATACTTATATCTATCTTGAATATATGGAGCATATCTATCTTGAATTTCTTCAAAAGCAGCATCAAATAAAGGAGTTAATTGAGATTCACTAATTCTAGCACTACTTTCATCTATCCAATATCCATCTGCAGTTTTTCTAATCCTCTGTCCAGTTTTATTAGCATGGAAGTTTGCAACTGACTCTTCAAGTTCCTTTTTAAAGGATTCACCAATTGTTCTTGCTTTATATGGAATTCTTTGATTATAGGATCTTGTAGAACCAGTTTCCTTATCTACTGTAGAATACATGTAATCCCAAGTATCATTAAAAGGTGCAATCTGTACATCTGATCTTAAATCTTCAACACTTTTCTGCTGCTCTTTCCAAATAGGTACAGCAGCTTTCATATTATTAATATATGGATCTTGAGAAATATCTCTAACAATACCCATTAGATCTCTAGAAGCTTTATTAAAGTCACCAGTTTGCTGTACATATTTTTGAGCTTCCATAATTCTATCATTATATTTTCTCTGTAGTTCATTTTTAAACTGTACATCTCCAGGTATAGTCTCAAAGTTTAGTAGTTTACTAGCAGCATCACCTGTAGCTAAAGCAGTGTCATAACCTTTTTGTTTTTGTTCAGCAACTCCTTGTAGGAATTCCCAAGGCATATCTACTTGGGTAGACACATATTCTCTCAATCTAGGTTTATAAAATCTCATATCTTATTTTATTTTATTTTTATTATTTTCCTGAATTAGGACCTTTAAATCTATTTCTAAATCCTCTGTTTAAACCTTCATCAATACTTGTTTGAAACTGAGATGTTCCAGGTTTTTGTAGTTTACCTGTTCCAACATTTGCAGCAACATTAGATGGAATTACTGTTTGTGCAGGTACAGTAACTACATTACCATCTTTATTTCTAAAAGTTATTGTTTCATTAACAGGATCATACTTCCAATCTGTAGTTCCAATATTATTAGCAATGGTTTGATTTACTTCATTAATTCTGTAATCTCTAATCATATTAGCAGTAGATGAACCTATTGTACTAAGACCTTCTGTTATATTAGTTCTAGCAGCATCTTTTTCCTGCAGTCTATCAATTTGTTCTTGCATTGATATTTGAGCATTCTGTGCATTTACTCCAGTTTGAGTTCTAGCATTTTCAACATCAGCTGCTTGTCTTAACCCTGCAGTTTGTGCTCCTCTATTTATGCCTGCTCGTAATCCTAGTCCTCTCATGTTACCCATATAATTAGCTGATGTAGGAGCACTTTGTCTCATTAGATAAGCAGCTGAATCTTGAGCTCTTCTATTTTCTTCTGCAGCTAGAATAATAGATACAGTAGGATCTATTTTTTCTGCTCTAACTCTTTCATAATTAACAGGATCTGCACCTTGTAATCCGACAGCTAATTGATGAATACCTGCTCCAGCATTACTTAAAGCTGACACATAGTCTAATCCTTTAAGACCTTTATTAAGTTGATTAGGGGATTTAACTTTAGGGTCTTTAATAATATTAACATCATTAGGATTTAAATTATATTTGGTAGCATCTGATTGTGTAAAGCTTAATTTAGGTAAATTAGGTTGAGTTAAACCAACTTCTTCATCAGAAAGAAATGGTTGATTTGCAGTGTAACCTGGTAAATCTTCAATTACATCAGATCCTAAAGGTGGTGTAAATCTAGCAGTTTGTTCAACAGGTATATCTCTAGGCATAGAAGTACTAACAGGACCTATTCCACCAGTATATTCTGCTGGAGAAGTTCTATTTGCCATTACATCAGATGGTATAAATCCTGCTGTGTTAGACATTCTATTTAACATGCTTTCTTCTTCTGGAGTTAATAGAGTTGGTCTATAACTAGATTCTGGGTTATCTGTAATTAATTCTTGTGTTGGAATATTTGTAGGATAAGGAGTGTATATAGATTGCATAGATTGTATAGGTTGTACAGGCTTGCGAGTGTTATCCTTTCTTGATCTACTAAGAATACTTGATGTATTACCTTGATTATCTACTACGTTAGGTATACTTAGATTATTTATAAAATCATATTCTGATTGGCTCATATCTACCATTCCTGGTAAATCATAAGGACCACCACCATCATAGCGCATTCTACCACCTCTAGACATCATACCTTGTTGAGGTGGCATTTGCTGACGTTGCATACCTTGTTGCTGACCTCCTCGTAACTCTTCAGCCATTTGATCAATAGCTTGTTTTTGTTCTTGAGGATCCATTTGCTGAAGCTGTTGAATAATTTCTTTAGAGGATACTCCTACAGCATTAGCATATGCTTGAATCAATTGCATCATTTGATCTTGACCACCTTGTTGTTGCATCATACCACCATTAGCCATCATCATACCACCTCTGTTCTGTGCAGCAGGTCCATTAAAAGGTTGTTGTACATTAGATACTAATGGACCACCTTGCGCTAACATAGGTTGTTCCATTGCATTATAAACATAACCACCTTTAGATTTCTTAGATCTATTAAGCCCTGGATATTTCTTAGGATTAATCTTGCCACCATAAGCAGCAATATATTCTTCTTCTATTAATCTTTTTTGTTTTTCAGCTTGTGCAATAGCTTGTTCTTGCTGATTACGTTGTCTAGCAAATTCTGTTTTTTGTTGCCACTTTTGTTTGATTTGCTCAATAGTTTTTTCAGAAAGAGAATCAAAAGGTCTTTTTACATCATCTTTAGAATTACTATTAGTAGCAAGTGAACCCATTGAATACTTATTAAGGTCTTGTTTCATACCATCAGCCAAGGTTCTATTAAGTTCTTTGTATTTACCACCTTTAGAAAAGGTAAAATCCATTTGAGATTCTGCACCATCAACTCTATCTGATACTATATATTGACTACCATCAGGGGTATCCATATTAATTTCACCACCTTCAGCTTTAGAATTAGACCCAACGGTAACTCCACCATAAGCACTTTCATGATGTAATCCTGCAGATTTTGGAATAAAATCTATTCCATACTGATTGAATGTTCCACCTTTAGACATTCTTTGTTTATAGTTTTGGTATCTACCTTTCATGGATTGTAAATTTAATGAATTATTTGTTATGTTTCCACCATGGCTAGCAAATGACATTCCTTGGTTTACTATAGATTCTGTTGGAATACCTGCGTCAGGTAGTATTGTTGAGTTATTAATTGAAGATGCAGCTTGTGATGGATTTATAAACATTGAACTTGTACCTGCTGCTTGACCTAACATACTTAATTCTTCAACACCAGTTTCTTTACCAATAGT
>Ga0181355_1000691_pt1 | contig 14639 bp, 20 predicted proteins | sample Fa13VDMM15DN_FD_130099 | JGI IMG/M metagenome (GOLD analysis project Ga0181355, IMG submission 130099) | Freshwater viral communities from Lake Michigan, USA - Fa13.VD.MM15.D.N | ecosystem: Environmental > Aquatic > Freshwater > Lake | place: USA: Michigan | collected 2013-09-23 | reverse complement strand
GAAGGCGATGGCTTGCTTGGCCGGGTCGCGGGCGATGGTGATGCAGAACGCCGCTTGCCACTCGGGTGCCAGACGTTCGAGGTAGACCATGAACTGGTCGATGTTGTTGCGGTCCACCTTGGTCACAGCGCCAAACACCAGAACGGCACAGGCACCGCTGCTGTCAGGGATACGCGCATGCTTGGGTTCGCCGATGATGCTGTCCCACGACGGCAGCTGATCTTGGAAGGCAATGAACGCTTGGATATCACGCGCTGCCGCCTCGCCGATGGTGCCGGACAGGGCAGCGATCAGGCTGGCGTCGTCAAACTCGTTGCGCTTGGCGATGATGTTGGATGCCAGTTCCAGTGAACGTGGTGTGACGTAGCTGTCCTGCATCTTCTTGGGCTGGTAGATGTAGGGGTTCTCCGACTGGCCGTCGTCAGTGTAGGAAGCCAGCGCATGCGGGAAGCGGTCCACCCACGCCATGACAACGGGGTCGATCTTGCCGCTGGACACAGCCCACCGCAGCCACTGTTCGCTGTCGGGCTTCTTGACGTGCAGGGTGGTGATGCGGCTCTTGGTGTGAGCCTTGAGAGTGTCGCCGACGCCGTCGCTGGTCAGGTTGCCAGTCATGAACACGATGCTGCCCTCGGGCAGGGACACGTCGCCAAGGCGCGGGTTGTTCACCTCCAGCAGCGGGTGCAGCATGTTCTTGACCGGGTCGGCACCTTTGGTGAACTCGTCGAGCATGATGCAGACGGGCTTGCCTTCGGTGATGCACCAGCCAGCCATGGGGTAGAGACGCGACACCTTGGCTTCGTGGTCCATAGCCGGATAGCCAACGTCGCCGAGGTCCATGGTGGACACGTCGCGATATACACATTTGTAGTCGGCCAGCATGCGGCGCAGCATTTCCAGCAGGGCACTCTTGCCGATGCCGGGTTCGCCCTTGATGTAGAAGCGGTTGCTCTTGACGGTAGCGATAAGCTGCGCCGCCTGTTCGAGCGAGACGGTCGAGCCGAAGTTGATGGCAGCCATGGTAGTTGCTCCTTGTGGTGCATACAGATTTGTATGCCGTTTGGTTTTCACGTTGTGTGTAGGCACGGCAATCCGGGTGGGGCTTTTCCCTCTCCCCACCCAGACATAAAGTATAGCATAGCGGGGTTCTTATGTCAACCCTTAGCTTTTAGCAAGGCTAGTCGTGCCACTCCTCGTACAGGATGTGCGGGTAGCCCTTTGCGTCCTCGATACGCTCCAGCAAGACGAGACACACGTCGTGCCAGCTGACAGCCCGAGGGGTCACAGCTGCACCGCGCACCAGTTCCACCAGCCGTGGCATAGGGAGTGTGCGCAGATAGCTCTTGTCGAGCGGCGGGAAATCATCAGTCGTTGTCATTGGCATGTTCCTTCCTTGGTTGTTTGCGTTTAGCCGCGCGGGCAGCCTTGGCCTTGACGTGCTTGTCAGCCAGATGGCAGCCGATGCGCTTGTTGATGAGCGGGTGTGTTTCCAAGACCGTTCCTACAGCTTGCCTTCCCACGCGGCTGCGCGGCAGGGGCTGATGGCGATGACGGAGGCGTCCGGCAGGAACAGAATAGGAGCCGGGTCGTCGATGACGGTTTCCTTGGTAGGCCCGTTGACCAGTTCGTTCAGCCCCTTGGTGGTGCCCCAGTTTCGCACAGTGCGGGCGTGCTTGAGATGGATGTGGTCGTCCGCACAGTCGATGCCCTTGGCAATCCACACGTGACCATGCACGGCGACGATGATGACGGGGGTGTCCGCCATGTTGGAGTATTCGATCTTCATGGTAGTTGCTCTCTTGATGGCGTGTATAAAGTTATACACTTGTGTATTGGTTGTTGTAGCGTTGGTTTAGTTGGTTTTGTGTTAGTCAGTGTCTGTGTCTGAATACGCTCCCATCCGTTACTGTGGTTATCGTGTAGGCTTCGGCAGGATGCGCGTCGTGCAGCATCTTCCTTGCGTCAGCCATTACTTTGTCAGCGTTGACCGTGCGCCCCCAGTGCCAGTTGCCGTTTGTTATGCGCTTGTGGAAGTGCTCAATCCTATGGTTAGCCATCATCTGGATCAGCGCCATCTGCACGTCGAGGTGCTTGTCCCCCCGCAGCTTGACCTTGTTGGCCTTGAAGAAGGCGGGCGCTTCTGTCGCGTTGAACCGGGCCACCCCATGCGGCACCTCTTGGTCAGCCGTCATCTTGAGGTAGCCTGACATGAGCGTGAGCAGGGGCTTGTAGCGAGCGCGCACAGCCGCCGACCCCTTGCGGTTAATAGTCTTCCGCTTGGGGTAGACGATGTTGTCCATAGTGTAGTCATACTTGTTGTAGTAGTTGCGCGGCTCAGGTGTTCGCTCTGCCCGCAGTCGCAGGGTGGCCGTCATTTGTTTGCGGCGGTAGCGTTTGGTAGGAGGCTCCATCCACTTGGTTTTCATGGGGTAGAAGCCAACCCTCTGCTGTTCCGGCGTGGCCGGGTCGAGCGCCCCTATCCATGTGATGCCGTCGTGAATGAACATCTGCACACCCAGCAGTCGGCGCAGTAGTGTCCTGTCTGCGTTGGACGCGCGATACTCCACCCGTATGTCGATAGCCCCGCCGGGGCGGTAGGTCACCGTGATGCCCCACGACTGCACGATGATGTTGCGCTTGTCCTTGCGGATGGTGAGGTTGGGACAGTCGCGTCGGCCCAGTGGCTTGCACTCCGGCACCCTGCCCCGGATGGGTTTGACTTTCGCTTCGTGTGCGGCAGCCTCCTGATAGGTGTAGAGGCGCGGTGCATCCGCCGTTCCAGTTGCCCAAGTCATGGTATTGCTCCTTATATGTTGTTGTGTTGAGTGTAAGTTTACACGCTTCTCTTAGACCAGCCGTCGCCGTCGCTGTAGGCGTAGGCTCCTCCTCCCATCGTGTCGTTTCTGCCGCCGTTGCCAGTGCCGTTACCCCAGCCGTTGCCGTAATCGTTGCCGTAGCCAATGCCGTCACCTTTTAAGCGTAGCTGGCCAGTGATGTAGCCACCGCCCACCCCGTCTCCGGATTTGTCTCCGTCGCCGTGGCTTCGGTACTCGCCAGTCAGCACCCAGCCTTCAAACAGCTTGGGCCAGTGGAGGACTGGTGCTCCTTTCATCCGTTCCCTCCGTCGCCGTCGCCGTCGCCGTGGCCGTCGCCGTAGCCGTTCCCTCCGTTGCCGTCGCCGTAGCCGTGGCCGTCGCCGTAGCCGTTGCCGTCGTTGCCGTTGCCGCTGCCATAGCCAATGCCTCTGCCGTAGCCGTTGCCGCTGCTTTTGCGTAAACTGTTGCCGCTGCCATAGCTGCCGCAGCCAATCCCGCCTTCAAACAGCTTGGGCCAGTGGAGGACCACCATCACCCGACCGCAGCGATGAAGCACAGGCCGACGATGACGATGAGCCACGTGACAGGCCAGACAGGGTTGAAGGTAGGGCGAGGTGCAGGTGGCGGCACCAGACTGTTGTCGTGGAGCATATTCCACCGCTCCCGTGTGGCTTCGAGGTCGGGGTTGGTCCGGGTGTAGTCGGTGTAGTCCTTGGGTGCTGCATACATATCTGTATCAGCAGTTGTTTCCACGAAGCTGGTGTAGCCTCGCGGCGTTCTGCGTTGGGTAGTCATAGCATTGCTCCTTCTTGTGTTGCGTGTAAGTTTACACGGTTGGGTTAGCCGTAGCCGTTGCCCCTGCCGTAGCCGTAGCCGTCGCCATAGCCTTTGCCGTCGCCGTAGCCGTAGCCGTTGCCGTCGCCCCTGCCGCTGCCGTAGCCGTAGCCGTCGCCGTAGCCGCTGCCGTCGCCGTAGCCGCTGCCGTCGCCGTAGCTTGTTTTCTTCAAGCCAACCTGACCTTCGAACAGCTTGGGCCAGTGGAGGACCGGGGCTGTCACCACACAAACAGCCACATGACCATAGCTGCAGCGGCGTAGCCGAGCAGGTTTGGCCAGCTAAACACTATCTTCACCCAGCGAGGGGTGCGGATGTGCGTCATGATTACAGCTGTGCACAGCCACTGTAACGCACTGGCGATGGCTAAGGCCAAGGCTGCGCCGCGCTCCATGATCTTCGCGTAGGTGACCAAGTCGTGTTCCACGCCGGGGTAGCGGGCCAACAGATAGGCCAAGGCATGGTCGTAATCTTCTTCCGGGTTATCCCACGGGCGGGTGTTGGGCTTGTTGGTCACTGGTCTTCTCCTTATACAGATTTGCGTTTGCCACAGGTGCGGCAGGTGACGGTGTTGGATAACCGCCGCGACCACCGAAACTTATGGCGACAGAACAGGCGTCGGAAGAACGCTCTCACTGGTCCTCTCCCATAAGTCGCCGTGCCCACCCGCCCGTGATGGTAACGTGCTGTGTTTGGCGTATTAGTGCCGCGAACTCTTGGCTGCTCATGCCCTTGCTTCGTGCGTCGCGCGCTGTCTCGATGACCCTCGCTTCCATCGCGGCTTTGCTGGCAGCTACCCTTGCTTGGTAAGGGGTCACTGGTCTTGCTCCTTACCACCCAAAAAATAAAGGCAGTCGGTAGCCAGCCACGGCTGGCGGGTTTCATCCTCCAACGCATCCAACTCGTCGAGCAGCGGCGTACCCGCTACGTAGGAAGGCCAGCACCACTTAAGATCAAAGTAGTCCTTCATGTCGTACTCGGCGACCTTCGCCCGGCGTCGCCGGGCCACTGATATTGACCGCGCCCCGTTGCCGGTTTCGTAGGACACAAGGCGGGTCGGGAAACGTCTGGACAGTTCGAGGCATCGCTCCCGCACCAACGCAAGGGCGGCTTCTTCTAAGGTGTGAATAGCCCTTTCCAGCTTGGCCTTAGCCTTACGCAGTTGTTTAGCTGCGCTCATGCCCCCTGCTCCCACGAGAAGACCTTGACGCCGATGCGGGCCTTGGCCCGACGTGCTGCTGCCTTCTTGGCGGCGGTGGCCTGTCTGGCTTCCTCTGCAGAAAACAAAATGTCACTGAAACTCTCCCCCGCCTCGCGGGTTGTCGAGGGGTATGCGGCTGGCGCGTCCAGCGTCATGAACGCTGTCTTGTTCCACTTAATCATCGTAGTGCTCCTTGTTGTGTTGTTGTGTTGCGTGTAAGTTTACACGGTTATGCCGTGCGCCAGACGCGGATGCCGCCGTCCACCTTCCGGGTCTCATACGAGTGTCCCAGTTTCTTGCCGTGGTATACGAAGCGCTGACGCGCGACAGTGTGTGCGGAGGGTTTGAGCTTACCCTTGAAAAGCACGAGGACGCTGTCGCCGACCTCCATTTGGCTGACAATCTTCCCCCACTTGCTGCGCCCTGCTATCCGACCGCCGTTGGTACTTGTGGAAGGTGGCGGCAGCGGCACGTTCTGTTCAATAAGCATCTGTAGTGCTCCTTCTGTCTGCCATACACATCTGTACGGTCGGGGTTTGGTTTTCACGTCGTGTCACTGGTCGGATTTCTGACCAAGTTAAGTGTAGCACAAGCGGTGTTCTATGTCAACCCCTAGCCTTCGTCGTCCGCAGGGTCGTAGCCCCGCATTGCTTCCGGGAAAAACTCGTTAGGCACCCACTTGCCTCCGTCCTGCAGCCGGACGACCTCATTTATCAGGGTGCGGCCACTCAGCGATTTCAGCCGCTCCAGCTCGTAGGTGGTCAGGTCTTCCCACTGTTTCTGTGTGGGTGCGGGTTTCTTCGTCGGCTGCACCAGCGTCTCCGCTTCGGCTGGCTTGAACACAACGCGCATATTACAGCCCAGAGCCGCAGCGACCTTGTTCAGGGTGGCGAGGGTTACGCTGTGTTTGTTGTCCGGGTTTTCCAGCCGAGAGACGGTCGTCTGGTTCATGCCGCAGGCTGCAGCGAGTTGGGTTTGGGTCAGCTTACGCTGCTTTCTTGCGCGCGTAACAGCAGAGGCGAGGAACTTGTATTCGAAGGTGGAGTACATGGTGCGGCTCTCTTTATATCAAATATGGTATGGGGTATGCGTTTTATGAGATATTCACGCGGCGCATAGTTATGCCGGAGGTGCATGGAAAAACAAGGGTAAAAAGGCTTACGGGGTGCGTTGCTTTAGGCAACTTCAATGAGGGCGGCGTTTTGGTCTGTAATGGTGTAAGGTTCTTACGGGCTTTTATTACGTGGTTTGTTACGCGGGAAATGCAGTGGTGGTAAGGAGAATGAGGTGTGCGTAAGAAAGTAAGACAATATACATATATATAACCTCCCTCCGGGGCCTCACGTATATCAAAGATGCTATAATATCATGTATGCTATATTTCCCCGGTCCCAGCCCCTACATAGTGCTGAAAACGTCTTACGCCCTTACAAACCAGTGGTGGCCTGACCAGAGTGCATTACGCGCCCTGTTACGCCATTACGCTTTGTGACACTTTACCCACTGTGCTTTACAGGCAACACCGGGGTCCTTCAGGGCGTGGCTTTACGGCAACACATATGCACACCGCTACACATCTGTATAAACGTGGTGTTACGTGACAATGCTGTCAGCCCCAAGGAACGGTCTCGGTGGGCATACACATCTGTATGGGTCACGGGCTGCTGTCAGCCCCAAGGAACGGTCTCGGTGGGGCAGCGTGGGCCGGGGTCCGGGCAAAAGAAAACCCCCATGCCGCGAGGCATGGGGGCCAGTAGGAGGGAGGGTCTAGGGGTTACTTGATCGGCGCTTTGGCTTTGGCCTTTTTATTCGCCGCTTCCGTCGCGGCCTTCGTCGCTTCGTCGCCGCCAAGCTCCCAAACAATGTCCGTGAGCAAGGCAATGACACTGTCGAGCCGCTTATCTGTATCCAGCTCCATCGCGTCACGTTCGGCGCGGAGCACCATGGCCGCGACCATATCGGTGGATGCGCTCTTGAGAATGTTCGTCACGACGTCGGCCCGCTTTTTCGCGCCGCGCTCCGCCGCTTCCTCCGCATCCATGGCGGCAACATCTTCACCCGCGTCAATGAGGGCTTGCCTTGCGAGGGCTTGCTCCCTTTCGACTTCCTCCGCTTCAATGTTAACCGCATGGGTTTTCTTGAGCGAGGACCACGCGGAAGCGGCGGAAGCTTTCGCGGCCACGTTCGTCATGCCCTTTGCTTCCGCTCCCGCAACATATGCGTCAACAAACGAAGCTTGCAGGCAAGCGATCATGGCGAAGCGGGTAACCTCATTCCCCTTCGCGTTGCTGGCGGTAAGCAAGTGCCAACCACGGCCATAGTCGGGTGCGTTGCGGATATCTTGAGCGAGGGTGCGACGCGAACCATAGAAGGTCCCGGCGGCTTTGCCCTCGCCCCCGCCAAGCTTGGCGGCTTGCTCAAGAATGCGAGCGGTCGCGCGCTCCGCCTTGTGTGCTTCCGTTTCGTGTGTGGGGTTAGTCATTGTGTAGTCCCTTTCAAAAACCGGAGGCGGGTCGCCGCCGGTTCAATAGGTGTCCCATGCGGGGTTACCTATGTCAACCGCCTTGTAAAAGCCTAGCCTTTTCAATGGGTTAGGGGGCGGGGGGGGGGGTCATACACATGTGTATCGCGGCGGGAAGGGCGAGGGGGCACCCCCCTGAATGTCAGATGGGACTCCGGCCCACGCTCTTACTTAGTAATCTCGACAAACAAATACCCCTGCCCAAAGCCATCCACTGAGTGACAAAGTCAAACACCCCCCGTCACTCTTTCCAAACCAGACCCCCGGGGGTATATTTTATTTTTCAGGAGCCTGCTGTGACTGCGGAAGTCTTAGCTTTCCCCAAGAAGCACGTAGAGCTAGCCGACACCGAAGAGGACCTGCACGGACCGCCGGGACACATAGACGCGTGGGTGTGCTTGCCGTGCGACGAGGACCCGGAAGTGAACCCTTACGGCAAGTTTTGCTTCTACGTCACGCGCGAAGGCGTCCACTGCTGGACATGCCATGCTGTGCAGTATTTTACTTGAAGACATTACAAACTACGCGGTATAGCGGGACCACTGGGGCTGCTTCGCAGCTGCTTACACAAAGACAAATCAGTGGTCGAAATAGAGCCCACACGAGAACACCGCGTCCCTTATGACGTCAGTGACGACACGACCGGGTCGTTTCTTGAGGAAATGGCGGTGGCAGGCAACACTGCTGAAGTGCAGCAGGCGCTGGGCGCTGGGCTGGGCATGAAACCAGACCTCGACTTCGCCAAAGACCACGACAAGAAGTTCACAGCGGCCCTGAAAAGCCAAGATTATGCTGCCATGCGCGACCCTGCGATGGCCTTGACTACGGCTTCTTTCCTGCGGACCTACGGAAGCCAGTTGGCTATGGACGCAGTGGGTATTCGGACGGCCATTACCAACAAACTGGTCGAGATTGCCGACTGCGGCGACACCAAATACGAGCTGAAAGCGCTGGAACTGCTGGGCAGGCACTCCGACATCGGCCTGTTTACCGAACGCAGTGAGGTCACCATCAACTACAAGAGCCCCGGCGAGCTTGAAAGTGCCATCCGTGACCGGGTTCAGCGCCTGCTTAGCGCAAACATCATCGACGTAACCCCAACAAAACAAGCAACAAACCCGACACACGACATCTTTGACGAGCCGATCACGGCTCCCGTTGCAAAACGCAGGCCAGCTTCCCCGCCGCCTGAAGGTGCCTGATGGGCTACAGCGCCGCCTCGCTAAAAGACATCGAGAAGGTCCTCCCGCTGCTGACCATGCGGGAGCAAGAGCAGCTTTTGGCCGAGCTGGACAAGCTGACGGAGATGCGCGAGCAGGAACAGGCCCAGAAAAGGTTCGTGCCGTTCGTCAAGCAGATGTGGCCCGGGTTCATTGACGGCAGACACCACAACATCATCGGCGAGGCCTTCGAACGGGTGAATAACGGCACCCTGAAGCGGCTCATCATCTGCATGCCGCCACGACATACGAAGTCAGAGTTCGGCTCCTTCCTGCTTCCCGCATGGTTTTTGGGTAATCATCCCGGCAAAAAGGTCATTCAAGCGTCACACACTGCAGAGCTGGCCGTGGGCTTCGGTCGTAAGGTGCGTAACCTCGTCGACACCGACAGATACCGCAAGGTTTTCCCCGACCTGCAGCTGCAGTCCGACTCCAAGGCCGCTGGACGCTGGAACACCAGTGCAGGCGGCGACTACTTCGCCATTGGTATCTCGGGTGCCGTCACCGGTAAGGGCGCTGACGTGCTCATTATCGACGACCCACACTCCGAGCAGGAAGCTGCGCTGGCCGAGGTGAACCCGGAAATCTACGACAAGACCTACGAGTGGTTCACTTCCGGCCCCCGACAGCGCCTGCAGCCCGGTGGGGCTATCGTTATCATCATGACGCGCTGGTCCAAGCGGGACCTTGTGGGGCGCGTGCTGGAGGCCGCTGCACAGCGGGGTGGTGAGGACTGGGAGGTCATTGAGTTCCCGGCCATCCTGCCGTCAGGCAAGCCGACGTGGCCAGAGTTCTGGCCGCTGAAGGAACTGGAGGCCCTGAAGGAAGAACTGCCTAACTCCAAGTGGATGGCGCAATACCAGCAGCAGCCGACCAGCGACACCAGCGCCATCATCAAGCGCGAGTGGTGGCAGAAGTGGCCACACGAGGACCCGCCAGACATCGAGTTCACCCTTCAGTCGTGGGATACGGCGTTCGAGAAGTCACAGCGGTCCGACTACTCAGCACTTACTACGTGGGGTGTTTTCTATAAGGACGACCCCGATACCGGGACAAAACAGGCCAATATCATCCTGCTGAACGCCTTTCGGGAGCGCATGGAGTTCCCGCGCCTGAAGCAGAAGGCGATACAGGAATACAACGAATGGCAGCCGGACAGCGTCATCATCGAGAAAAAGGCCTCCGGTGCGCCACTTGTGTATGAAATGCGGGCTATGGGCATCCCTGTGCAGGACTTTACCCCCACTAAGGGCAACGACAAGATTAGCAGGCTCAATGCCTGCAGCGATATCTTTGCCTCCGGCAGGGTCTGGGCACCCAACACCCACTGGGCAGAGGAGGTCATCGAGGAGGTGGCCAGCTTCCCGGCGGGCAGCCACGACGACTACGTAGACAGCACCTCCATGGCTCTCATGCGGTTCCGCAAGGGTGGCTACATCAGCACTAATCTCGACGAGCCAGAGGAAGTGCGTTACTTCAAGAGTAACCGCAGCAAGGGATATTACTGATGGCTGACATCGACAAAGCGCTTAACCCTGCCCCCATGGGTCTGGATGCGTTGGAAGACCTGCCGATGCTCGACGGCGACGAGCCCATGCTGGAGATCGAGATTGAGATCGAGCGCGAAGAAGCCGAGGACATGAACGACGACCTCGACGAGGAGGAGGCCGAGGAGTTCAACGAGAACCTAGCCGAGGACATGGACAACGACGTCCTTGAGGCCCTTGCTGGTGACCTGCTGGGTGAGTTCGAGGACGACATCAGCTCCCGCAAGGACTGGATACAGACCTACGTCGACGGTCTGGAGCTTCTGGGTATGAAGATCGAGGAGCGGACGGAGCCGTGGCCCGGCGCGTGCGGTGTCTACCACCCACTGCTGAGCGAAGCACTGGTCAAGTTCCAAGCTGAGACCATGATGGAGACCTTCCCGGCAGCGGGGCCGGTCAAGACGCAGATCATCGGCAAGGAAACGCCGGAGAAGAAGGACTCTGCCGAGCGCGTGCAGGTCGACATGAACTACCAGCTGACCGAGCGCATGGTGGAGTATCGCCCGGAGCATGAGCGCATGCTGTGGGGCCTTGGACTGGCAGGCAATGCGTTCAAGAAAGTATACTACGACCCCAACCTGCAGCGCCAGACCTCGCAGTTTATCCCTGCGGAAGACATCGTTGTCCCCTACGGGGCCTCTAACCTGCAGACCAGCGAGCGCGTGACCCACGTCATGCGCAAGACCCCCAACGAGGTGAAGAAGCTGCAGAAGGCTGGCTTCTACCGTGAGGTCGAGCTTGCGGAACCCACTAACACCTTCGACGAGGTGGAGAAGAAGATCGCCGAGCAGATGGGGTTCACTGCCTCATCGGACGACCGCTACAAGCTGCTGGAAATGCACGTCGACTTGGACCTGCAGGGTTACGAGGACGAGGACGACGGCAAGCCCACGGGCATCGGCCTGCCTTACGTGGTCACTATCGAGAAGAGCACGTCGACCATTCTGGCTATCCGCCGCAACTGGAACCCGGACGACGAGAACAAGGCCAAGCGCAACCACTTCGTCCACTACTCCTACATCCCGGGCTTTGGCTTCTATGCCTTCGGCCTCATCCACCTGATCGGTGCGTTCGCCAAGTCCGGCACGGCGCTTATCCGTCAGCTGGTCGACGCAGGTACCCTGTCTAACCTGCCGGGTGGCTTCAAGACCAAGGGGCTACGGGTCAAGGGGGACGACACACCCATCGGTCCGGGTGAGTGGCGTGACGTGGACGTGGCCAGCGGGACCATGCGCGACAACATCATGCCGCTGCCCTACAAGGAGCCTAGCCAAGTCCTCTACACCCTGCTGGGGACTATTGTTGACGAGGGGCGTCGGTTCGCCAGCGCTGCTGACCTCAAGGTCAGTGATATGTCGGCGCAGTCTCCCGTGGGCACGACGCTGGCTATCTTGGAGCGGACGCTCAAGGTTATGTCCGCTGTGCAGGCGCGCATCCACTATTCGATGCGTCAAGAGTTCCGGCTGCTCAAGGACATCATCCGGGACTACACCTCGGACGACTACCAGTATGACCCCGAGGACGGCACGCGTAGCGCCAAGAAAGACGACTACGACGCGGTTGATGTCATCCCGGTAAGCGACCCTAACGCCGCTACAATGGCGCAGAAGGTCGTGCAGTACCAAGCCGTCATGCAGATGGCTCAAGGGGCTCCGCAGCTCTACAACCTGCCTTACCTGCACAGGCAGATGCTGGACGTGCTGGGCGTGCGCAACGCAGAGAAGCTCATCCCCATCGACGACGACCTCAAGCCGACAGACCCCGTGTCGGAAAACATGAACATTATCAACGGCAAGCCGGTCAAGGCGTTTATCTACCAAGACCACGACGCCCATATTGCCGTGCACATGGCGGCTATGCAGGACCCACAAATCCAGCAGATCGTCAGCAAGAGCCCTAACGCCATGGCTATGATGGCTGCGGGGGCGGCACATATCTCGGAACACGTGGCATTCGCCTACCGCAAGAAGATCGAAGACGCGGCTGGTGTGCCCTACCCGGCCCCGGACGCGGAGATGGACGAGGACACGGAACTGGAGATTTCCCGTCTGGCAGCAGCGTCGGCGTCCAAGGTCCTGCAGGAGAGCCAGCAAAAAGCTCAACAGCAGCAGGCCCAGCAACAGGCTCAGGACCCCATCGTGCAGATGCAGCAGGTGGAGCTGCAGCTCAAGGGCAGGGAAGTCTCGGTCAAGGAGAACGACCTCAAGATCAAGCAGCAGAAGGTCCTCGTCGACGCAGCGGCGGAAAAGGACAGGCTGGACATCGAGCGGGAGCGCATCGCGTCACAAGAGCGCATCGCTGGCCTGCAGGTCGGGGCCAAGGTCGCTACAGCCAAAGGTCAGCTTGAGTCAAAAGACAAGCTGGACGGCATGCGTCTCGGGGTCGAAGTGGCCAAGGAAACCGAGGCCATGAAAGTGCGTAACCAACAACCCGTGGCTCCGCAAACAGAGCCCGCAACCGGAGAAGACTGATGGACAGCAGTGTCCTTAGATACATCGTAGACCGCATCGACGAGGAGATCGCCAAGTCCAGCACGTCGCTGGGTGAAGGCAAGGCGACGGACTACGGAGACTACAAGTGGCGCTGCGGCATCGTCCGGGGCTACCTGCTTGCAAAAGGCATCATGATGGATGTCACAGACCACATGGAGAACGACGATGGCTAAGCCAAAACTTATCCTTCCAGAACACTACGCCCAAGACAAAGACGACCCCATTGCCGAGGAAGCTACCGCCCGCGCAGCCAAACAGCTGCCTGACCCCAGTGGCTACCGCATCCTGTGCAGCATCCCGCAGATCGACAAGGCCTACGAGAGCGGCCTGCTGAAAGCGGACATCACGGTGCACAACGAGGAGCTGCTCACCACGGTGCTGTTCGTCGTCAAGCTTGGACCCGACTGCTACGGCGACAAGACCCGGTTCCCATCAGGCCCGTGGTGCAAGGAAGGTGACTTCGTCCTCGTCCGCCCGCATGCGGGCACGCGTGTCAAAATCCACGGCATGGAGTTCCGGATTATCAACGACGACGCAGTGGAAGCTGTGGTCGAGGACCCGAGAGGTGTGCGCCGTGCTTAACAAGGGAACTTACACCCCTGCTGTAAAAGCGTGGCGTGAAGCTAACGCGGACAAGGTTCGTGCTACCAAACAGCGTTACCGGGCTTCTGCTAAAGGTAAAGCCGCAAAACATAAAGACGACCAGTTGTTCAAAGCTTCTGGCGGGCGAGCGGAAGCCGAGAAGCGCCGCGCGGAAAAACCTTTATCACCTGCGCGAAAAGCTGCTCGCGTCAGGTGGCGGAAAGCGAACAAAGCTTTCTTTGCCGCAAATATTGCGCACCGACGCGCGCTAGCACGACGCCCAGTTACAGGAGGTCCAGCAGAACAGGCAGAGGTCGAAGGTTTCTACTTCTTCTGCCAACTGTTCCCGGGCTTTGAGGTGGACCACGTAATCCCCCTCAACGGAAAAGACGTATGTGGTCTGCATACACCAACCAACCTGCAGGTTCTCACCAAAACCCAGAACAGAAGCAAGGGTAACAAAGTTTGTCTGGACCACATCCAGCCGGACCCGGTTGCCATCATTTACTGCTAACGCCCCAAGGAGGCGCACATGACTGACCCTAACAACGAGACAGACTTCGAAGACGACGACTTCGCTGGCTTTGAAATCGAAGACGATGACGCAGAAGCCGTAGACATCGAGGAAGTCGATGACACCCCGGAGGAAGACCGGGGCCGCGCGCCCATGCCCAAGGAGCTTGTTGAAGAGCTTGAGGCAGATGACCTTGGCGAATACAGCGAGAAGGTCAAACAGCGGCTGAAGCAGCTGAAGAAGGTGTGGCACGACGAGCGACGCGAGAAAGAACGCGTCCAGCGTGAGCAGGAAGAGGCCGTCAACGTCGCCAGACGGGTGCTCGACGAGAACCGCGCCCTGAAGAACACGCTGTCAGTAGGGGAAACCCGGCTGCTCGACAGCTACAAGGCTGCGGCTGACCGTGACATGGCTGCTGCCCGCCGTGACTACATCGCGGCCCACGAGACCGGGGATAGCGAAGGTCTGGTTGCAGCACAAGAACGCATCACTGCTGCAGCCATGAGGACGCAGCAACTAAATGACTACAAACCGTCTTTACAGCAGCCACAAGAGCAAGTATACCAACCCCAAGTCGCGCCGGAACAACCGCGTGTGGACCCTAAAACGGAAGCGTGGCAAAAGCGCAATACGTGGTGGGGTACAGACGCTGAAATGACCGCCGCCGCTCTCGGGCTTCACCAAAAGCTTGAGCAACAGCACGGCAAAGCATTTGTCGGGTCTGACGAATACTGGCGCTCCGTGGACACCACGATGCAGCGCAGGTTCCCGGAGTATTTCGGGGACTCGAAGCCCGCCAAGGGCGAAAAACGACGTCCATCGACGGTCGTTGCTCCGGCTACGCGAAGCACTGCTTCCCGTAAGGTCGTACTCACAAAGTCGCAAGTAGCTCTGGCCAAGAAGTTCGGGTTG
>Ga0181355_1000688_pt1 | contig 14676 bp, 26 predicted proteins | sample Fa13VDMM15DN_FD_130099 | JGI IMG/M metagenome (GOLD analysis project Ga0181355, IMG submission 130099) | Freshwater viral communities from Lake Michigan, USA - Fa13.VD.MM15.D.N | ecosystem: Environmental > Aquatic > Freshwater > Lake | place: USA: Michigan | collected 2013-09-23 | reverse complement strand
GTGCTGCACCACTCCATCGCGCGGTGTAATACTGGCAATAAGCGCAATGCGCATTCACGATATACGTTAGCTGGAATGTCGTCGTCCTCAGTCATAAGTTCATTTTTGTTAGTTTTGCGATATTGTCAATAATATTTTTTGCCTTTATTTTTAGATTGTTAATCTGCTCTACCTTTTTCCAATTGTGTATCACTGCTGAATGATGGCAGTTAAAAAGATCCGCTATCCTCTGCCATGTCCAACCCTGCTCGCGTAGGACATACTGAGCGATTGCGCGTCCGTCTGCTATGTGCTGCGTTCGCGCATAGCCAAGTATATCCGCTGCCGTGCATTCACGTTGATTCGCGATGTATTCGATGATTTGTTGAGATTTCATAATTCGATTGTCGATTGATAAACCCTCGCTATTTCTAGCGATTTGTTGATTTTCTTAATGTTGCGCCTAACTGTTGAGTGATCGGTCTGGAATACTTTTGCAATGCGCGTATATCGCCAGCCATGTCGCCGTAATGCCGCTTGTAATATATGCCTAGCGTTTGTGATGTAGGATAAACGCGCCTTGCCCATGATGTCGGCAGGTGTGCAATTAGCCGCCTCAGCGATGGTGGTTATTAGTTGTTCTGTGGTCATGGTTAAATCAATTCCCCGCTTCTAAAATTCCTCCCAACCGTAGCCAGTTTACGCTTGGCTTCCCTGGCAGCAAAGTTGGGTTCTCGCTCTGCTAAAAACCTATCGCAAGCCGCGTTGATTTCGCGATAATTAAGGTCGGCGAATACTTCTTTAATCCCCCCGTCCTGTTTCTCCCATTTCCCGCCTCGATGCGGTGTTTGTTTTTTCATATTTACGTTTTTATCGTGTTTATTCGTATAAGGCGATTTAAGGCATGGTTAGCGCATCTCCGCTATCATCTACTTGCTGAGGTGGCAAAACGGTCGTGGCGGTGTCAGCGTGTTGGCAAGAAAGCGCATCTCCGACAAACTTACGCAACGCCTCAGCCAGCCTGTCCCGCTGCTCTCGTAGCGTTCCACAAAGCTCTAATAGTTCTTTTGATCTGGCTGCGTTCTTGTTGTGCAACTCGTGCAATCCGTCCCGCTGCTCGGTGACAGCGGTTAGTTCGCGACATTTCGCCGCAAGTGTTTTTAACGCTGCTTGAGTTACTAATCCTCCCGTGGTGCTGTTCTCATCAGCAAATCTAAGTGCCTCATTTAGTGGGAAATTATCAAGGTCTATCGGTGTCGGTGTGTCGTTCATTTTGTTTCGTTTGTTGTTTGTTCCGAACATTCCGCATCAGGCAACGCTGGGCGTGCCTGTGCTTGGCTGTTCTGCTAAGGAAGGGCTTCGCGCTCCCATTCGGTTTCTTTCCAGTTGTCGCGGTTTGGGTGCTTCCCATCTCGCCAGTTGATTTCGTCGCCTTTGTGATCGTCCCACAAGTGATGTTGGAACTTGCCGCAGGTTTCGCAGCGTTGTTCTACTTCGATCCAGTAGCCGTTCCAGCGTGTCGCCTCCCATCGGCACGAATGCCAAAGCAGAACAAGGCGGCGCATCCAACGGCGGGCAGCGTTTTTCATAGTTTCGTGTCTCCTTTCTCGCCGTGGATGGCCTCGGCGTTCTTTTTCCTAGGCTTCTTCGCGTTCTCCCGAGCCGCCTTGGTTTTAGCTGGCGACTTCCGAGACCCTCCGATTTTGCCCATTTCTGAGGCTGTTAGTTGTTTTGTCATGCGCTCATCATACCCAATCGTTTCGCTATTTCAAGAATTATTTTCATTTATTTTCATTTTGTTCTGTGGCCTTTATTTTACAAGGGTTTTTTCGTGCGGTAGGATGGCCAGTTGCATGATAAAATGATTCCGTCTTCCTCGATGCGGTTGATTACTGACTTCCCCATTCGGTCGCTGAATTGTTGTAAATCCACGTTGCCGATTAGGATTGTTGGACGCAGTCGCTGATAGCGTTTGTCCATGATCGCGGTCATTTTCAAATCCTCGAAATTGTTGCCAGTTGTCACGTTGATTTCGTCTATCACTAGCAATGCGGCGTTTTCGTATTCCTTCATCAACTGCCATTCAGTTTTTTCAGCTTTCGGCGCGTAGGTGCTTCTGAGTTCGACAAAGATTTCCATAGCTGTTCGATAGATAGCGGGGCGGTTGATTTGCTTAGAAAATCCGCTGTCGTAATTGACGGTGTTGACGTTCTGCAATTTGACGTTTTTCGCTATCTGCCATGCCATCTGAGTCTTGCCAGTTCCTCGACCTCCGATAAGTGCCACTATTCCGCACGAATTTGCCGTTTGTAGGGCTTTTTGATACGTTGCCGTCCACTCATCGCCTATTAGCTCGATCTGCGCTCTATGACGCTCTGGAAAGTCAATGCACGATGTGATAGCTTGCTTGTCGGATTCTTTAGTTTTTGTCGTTTCTGCAAACTGGCTTAATGCGTCTTCTATTTGGTCGTCGGTGGAATCATCGGCGAATTGCTCAAGTAGCCTGTCGATTGCTGTTAGTTCTTTCATATTATTTGTCTTTCGTTGCGTCCCAAACGGGTAGGGTTGATAAATCGGTTTCTTCTTTTAGTTCTCCTGGGTGACGATCATCGCGGGAGAGTGATTGTTTTGCACTTTTGCTGTCAGGTTCAAATATACCTTGCCATCCCCCAGCAATCGAGTGTTTTAATGCTGCTATTGCTCTCGATTCTCCCATTTCAGCAAGATTGGCAAGTTGTGACTTTTTGGTGGTCGGTGTTAGTTTCTTTTTAATCTCTTTTCGGTGTTCTTGCCAGTTGTTCCAAAACATGAGAAAATCAGGAGATGAAAAAGGCAACGCGTCATCGCGTGTTTCCGTTCCTTGTTCCTTGTTCCTTTCCTTTCCATGTTCCCTTCCCTTCCCTTCCCTTCCACTAGTGCAAGTCAAAGTGGCGTGCGTCTCGCGTGACTCACGCGTGGATGACGCGTCAATTTCATCGCAATCACAAGGGTTTGGAAGCTCTGAGTCTCTTTCTCGGTTGTTTATAACTTGATGTCTATCAAACGATGGTATGTATCCAAAAAGGTTGCCATCGCACTCATATTTGCCGATAAATTTACGCGTGTGCAACGCGTCAAGCACGCGTGTAAAGTCGATTCCGTCATAAGGTAAAATTTGCACACCTAATCGTCTAGGCTCCCATTTGAAACGCCCTTCTCTATCTGCTGCGCACCATAGACCACTGAACGCCAATCGCAACGGAAGCGAATATTCAACTTCTGTCTCATAAAGTAATTCGTGAGTGTAAAATTCTGGTTTAATTGTTCTAATCCTCATTGTAATATAAATAAAAAGCCCTCGCACTATTTCGCGTGAGACCCCATAGAAAGGCGCGAAACGGTGCAAGGGCAAAACTTGCTACTCTATGTAAAATCCCTGTCTCAAGGGGAGTCGTTTTTAGGCAACGCGCAAACCTACCCCCTGCGCTGCGGGTTGTCAATAAAAAGTTTGTAATATTTTCCCCCACGCTGGTTTGCCTGAAAATCGAATTTTCCCAGCGCGAGGGCTTATGTTATCCAATCCGTCACTTGACGGGGGAAAGTGTTTATTTCTTCTTAATTTGCGCCAAGATCGCCCCCACCCGCCGCTGAACTGTCAGGATAAAGCTGTCCATTTCGGGATGGTCTTTAACCGTTACGATCGCGGCTCTGGTTGATAAAATCGCGGCTTGTAAATCGCTGTCCGTGCTGGTTAGTCCGTGCAGTTTTTGCTTGAGTGCGACCAGTTCGCGGCGGTGGTTGGTTGTCATAACTGTATTGTTTTATAGATCAAAAAGGTATACTTCCGTCGTCGTCGTCGCTATCTGGCACTTGCACCTGGCTGTGATGCTTAGTTGCTGGCTTCTGCGGTGCCAGCTGCCCTCTGTCGCCAAATGTCAGCGTCTTAGCGTTACCGACAATCGGCGTTTTTTCCTTAGCCTCACGCTGCTCCTTGGTAGGTGATATTGTCAGCATGTGACTGTTGCCGTATTGATCCTCGCCATCTCTGTTCTCGCGCATATCGAGGTCGAGATAAACGCCGCCTTTTTGACCAACGAAAACGCTGTTTTCTGATAGGTCGATTGCGAGATATTCCTTGCCGTTTTTAGCTGTGATTTTACTTGCGCCCGTGACCTTCATTAGGTCAATTTTCAATTTTAGTAGTGTATTACTCATGTTATTATTTTCTGTTAGTTGATTTTTTCTCTAGTTGTTGTTGTTGTTTTAGTTCTGCTTCCAGTTCCAAAATAAGTCTATTCGCCGCCCGTGTAGCTTTGATTTCCTCCATCGCTGCTGACTCTGGCAAGTTCAGCAATTGGAAGTTGTAAGCCTCGATAAACGAGTTACGCATTGCTTCGATTTGTTCGATTAAGTGTGATGTGTTCATTTTTCTAGTTCGCTGATTTCGTATAGTTTCGCGCCACGTTGAGACGCCGTAGCCACTGCCAATGCCGCCCATTTATCGCCGCTCATTCCAAACGTGCCGCCTTGGTTTTTCTTCGTGCCGACCTCGCCATAGATGTCTATCAACGCTTGGCGAATGTTTGCGTCTTTTGCTTTGGAGCTATTGCAAATTGCGTTCTTTACTACGTTGCGCGTTATGAGCTTTACCGATGGCAACGCTTCGATGATCCGCCCGATAAATAGGCAAGTGTCAAAGATTGATTTACCGACTGGCATTCCGTAGCTTGCAATCATCTCGCAATAGATTTCAAAACATGGCTTAAAATGGCAATGATCAAGCTCTTTCAATATCTCCAACGCTTCATCATTCGCGCCGTAAAAATGATCTAGTATTTTGCCATCTCGAATTACAACAAGGGCCGTTTCTTTGTTGCCAGGATCAACGCCGATAATGATTTTCACTCTTCCTCCTCCTGTTCTCTCTCGCCTAAAAAGTCGTGCATCTGCTCGATCTTGTCAATTTTCATCTGCCATTCCCACTCGTCGTTTTCGCGGTTGAGCTTGTCGGCTAGCGTTAAAACTGACGCTGCGTAATTTGTTTGTATTTCGTTCATTGGTTCAGTAGTTTCTTAACTTTTTCGATAGTTTCCTCCGCATCCATGATTCGATGCTCGGCTTCGTCAACGGTTTTTTCAAGTGCCGCCCGTAACGCCATATAGCTGCGTGCCAGTTCCGCGAACCCGCCGACGGTAACTTGCACCGTTTCGTGATCCTCGAGTCTGTTCTCGCAATACATGGCGATGTCCAATAATTTTTGTATTCTGTGTGTCATATTTTTATTCTCCGTATGCATATTCTGGCAAATCAATCTCGACTTCCCCGTCCCAAATCGACGGCCATTTATTTTCTGTTAGACACTCTGCAAATCGTTTCGCGCCAGCACGGTATAAATCCGCGCCGTAGGAAATCGCTGGAAATGGAAGCGATACAACCGCAACGCTGAAAGGTGGTTTTGACGTAACGAATATGAACTTAAACTGCGTCCGTTCAATCCCGCTTGCAATAGCCATGCCCTCGCAATACGCGCCAGCTTGAATGTGATAGCCCCAATCAAAGATGTGACGCGCCAAGCTACGTTTAGATTCTAACGCGCTCGGTTCGCACGTTTTAAGATCCACGATTGTTTCGCCGTCATCTGGCAAAATGTCGATCAATCCTTTCGATGCGAACGGGTAAGCTGTCTCATGCCGAAACGCGACTTGAAACTGGGCGCCGTTGATCAATGCCGCCGCTTCTGGTTTGGATCTGATCGCGTCAAGCTGCGCTTGTGCTGAGTCAAATTCCGACTGCTTTAAAACTTGCCGTCCTTCCGCTTCCATTTCATCACGCCATGATTTCGCTTCTTTTGTGCGAAACTCGTCATAAGCTGACATGACGTATCGCGCATCGAATTGATGCGGCTCAGTCAGCAAACAATCCAAGACACTCCCGCCGCGCATAGCCTTTGTTTGCTCTTTCCGCGGTGAGTTTTTCCAAGCTCCAGCGTCTTTGATAAAGTCGCAGATGAGGGATTTGGAAATGGATTTACCGGCTACAGTTTCGATGGTGTCACGTTGGTTTATATCGTCGCTGCGATACTCGGCAAAATCAATGCCTGTTTTGATTCCGTAGAAGCTCATTGGTCACCTCCCATCATGCCAGCACGTTTCGCTTTAAGCAGTTCTGGATCGGGCCTTGCTTTGATACGCAGACCGCAAACAGTCTCGCCGCCAGCAGGGTTTCTCACGCCATCTTTGACAAAGATATGCACCTTTTTCCCAGTCCAGTTCTGAACGTCTGCACCGAACGCCGCCGCTAACATTTTGCGGTTGGTCGCGTTAAGCACCATGCGTTTCTGTGATTTAACAAATCCGATAGAGAAAAAGCCTTTTTTCTTGCCGTCCTGCATAACTTCGTCGGCGTGTTCGTAAACGCCTTCGATGGTCACTTCTACATCGCCTAGCCCTAGGAAATCCTCGCTGGCTAAAAATTTCGATGACTGTTTCATCTGGCTTACTTTGCCTGTAAATTGTTTTTCGCTCATATTATTTTCTCTTATTTTTGTTAGATGTTTGCGCCAGCAATCCAAGTGCTAGTCTGTTTTCGATGGTGCGCGATTGGAACGGCTTAACGCCCCCCACTCGGATTCCTCGCCGTGGTTCGTCCTTTGCTGCCGCAGCTAGGCAAAATGCGCCTAGTAAGCCGAATACAACGCCGCTGATGGCGAGTGCCAGTATCATAACTGCGCCCCCCTTTCCGCAAGCTCTGATACAAAAGAGGAGAACAACCGCCCTTGTTTTTTTGCACTCGCTTTGAGTCGTGTTATTGTCGCAATCGGCAGCTTGATACTAACCGTCCGATGCGTTTTTTCTTTAATACTGGCAGCGATAATCTCGCGCCGTTTTTCTGTTTGTTTCTTGGTCATGTTGTTATTTAGTAATGAGTTGATAAGTGCTGCGAACCTCGCCGCTTTTTAGGTGCTTGCAGGTGTTCCGAATGTCGTAACCCTCGGACCTCAAGTCGCTGATTCGGGTTGCGACTTTGGTTGACTTGGTGAGCTTAGTTAGTGCTGACAAGCTTCGAGCATTCCCGCTTTTTAATGCGGCCAGTATTTTTGATTTCGTTGTGTGTTTCATAGATTTGGTGATTATTTCCAGTTTGCCAATCCTGCGGTATTTCCAAGTATGCGGCAATAAGTTGGCAGTGCGCTTTCGCTTTCTTCTCTGCGCAAAGTTTCTTCTTTTGCTTTTTTGTTGGTAAGTTTAATGAATTCAGCAAGCCCAAGGTCGAGGAATGATTTTGCAGCTTCACGTGTTGCGCAATCGGAAACTTTGCGATCTTCTGAAAACATCCATTCGCTGCCGTCAATTTTTTCGTAACGCGCAAAGATAGCTGCGTTTTTATTGCTCATGCCCCATGCCTTTACTAATGTGTTTTTGTTAAGTTTCATATTGTGTTTCGGTTAGTGTTGGTGTCATTCGCGGCGACACAAAAGGAATACGCGAAAAATAACAAAACGTCAAATTATTTTTGCAATTATTTTCATTTATTTTTACTTTCCTATATTTACCAAGGGAAAAATCGTGCGAATTGTTAGAGAAACGCATAGGGTTTTTAACCATATATAGGGTTTGCATAGGGTTAATTGCTCACAATCTGTGAAGAAGTTATACACATAAAAAAGAGTTGATTTATTTTCTCGTTATGCTACTTTTCTCTTGTTCGCGAGTTGCACCTTGTGATAAAACTTTTCGTCTGTGCTTCATAGACATCAAGCCGCTTGTAAGGTGCAACTTGCAGGCGGCTTTTTCATTTCTCGCGATTTGTTCCAGCCCTGTTCGCTCTCCGATAACAGACCAAAATAAAGGACACGCGAGAAGACGTGAATCTTCCACACTCATCACTATACAATAAAGCAGGAAAGCGAGCTAGTTGTTGTCACCATGAGCCTAAGCAGAGATGGCAGGAGGTTGACTCCTAAGGGGCTGATTTTTAATCATCAAAGTAGGTTGCAGATATTGTTTCTGTTAGCTTATGCCCTATGGAGGTTATAGAGAGTATTGTGTCTTGAAATAAAACAAAGAGAACAAAAATACTCAGTCATCGAGTAAATTCAATCGGACGCAATCCCATCAAATGCATCTTTTCCGCAAATGGCAAATCAAATCCGCAAATTAAATGTTGGCAATCATCGCAAACACGCCCGATCATGCGTTGGATTTTTTTGTCATCCCCGAAGAACGTCACGATTCGGGCTGGCTTCTTTTTGCAATGTTCGCAGGTTGGCAGTTCGTCACTCATGGCTTGCTGTATAGGTTGGTAGTTGCGCCGTTAATCATTATCTTGCGCTTTGTCAACTCGCCTTTAGCCACCATTTCCGTCAGCCGATACATCGCGCCAGAGTTGGATATTTTCACGCCCCTGGCAATCAGTGCGTGATAATATTCGCCTGATGTAAATTCATCCGCTTTCCGCTTTGTCGCATCGGTTTGTTCCAGCGCAAAATCAAGTGCGCTCAGAGTAGCCCTTGTGGACTGATCCAATCCCCGTGTTCCTTTGTTACTGACCATGCTTCCCACCTTCCTGTTTTTGTGTTGATAATGCCATATAAAAATCCGTTTCTGTGACCGAGCTTTGCCGGCTGTCTGTCTGAGTAACTCAGCTTTGCTAGGTCCGCCATGCAAGCCACGGAAAAAGATTTCCCGCCGTCGATATGTCGCGCCGTATGCTCGTCTTTGGTGTGCGTGTGACCGTGTAGACACTCGCCCCACGTATCAAAATGCGCCTTCGCTGGGTAGGTCGAAGACTTGAATCCGTGTATCAATTTTAAGTCGCAATTTGGCATCTTGAGAAACTCCGTGACCTTGTATTGGCAAAATGTAATGCGGCGACGTTTGAACTGTTGCTCTGCCGCTTTGACCAACTCCTCGCATCGTTCGCGTAGGATCCCATCGCTGCAATGCGTGGCGTGTTGGTAGATACGGTCATCGTGATTTCCGAGCGTTAAAAAGTTTGGTTTGAAGTCATCGAGAAATTCTAACCCTTGAATAAAATCATCTGAAATTCCATCGGCTTTTTCTTCTTGGCTTGCCCCCCTACGCAATGGTGAAAAGTCCCACAAGTCACCGAGATGCACCCGATAATCTGGTTTCCACGTTTCCGCGAATGACAGCAGAACTTTCTTTGCGTCTTGGCAAACTAGGCTGCCGTGGTTGTCTGCCGCTACTAAGAACTTTTTATATTTGCTCATATTATTTTAGGCTGAATGTGACCTTGTGGAAAGCTGGAAAAAATAGATGCTCGATAGCGCGAACGATATTTTCCTCGTCGTATCGTTGAGAAAATGACACCCCGCTAACGTGTAACGCTGCGTGTAGCATCTCGTGGCGCAGGGTCTCTAGCTGAGTCTTGAAATCTGCGCATTCATCGCTTATGACTATCTTGCGCTCGTCAAAACACATGCGGCCAAAATCACCGTCATCCAGTGCCGCGATGACAACCTTGAATTTGATTCCTCCGATTGTCACGTTGCGCGGTAGTTTCATAATTTGTGATTTTATACGTTAAATCGTATCCTTGCTTTGACCGATGCAATGTCTCGCTTTTTGGAGTAAACGCCGCCACCTTCGCGTGACCCGTTTTCGTCCGTATTGCCCTCACACGTTTGGAATTCTCCAGTCGTGTTTGCGGCACTAGTGGCGATCCCGATATGCGAAAATTTGAAAACGATAATGTCCCCTGGTTGGATGTCTTTTGCTTTAGGCGATACAAGCGTTGAGGTGCTGTTGTCTTGCTCTTTTGACCAGCGGATAAAGTCCCATGCCCCCGCCGTGGTAGGTCGCTTAAAAGTGGCAGTCTGTTTGATTCCGCACTTGGTCAGTGATTCGCGCACGATGTAACAGACAAACGCCGCGCACCACGGCCATGCTTCTTTCGGATTCAAATTAGTTGCTGACTTGTATAAATCAACCCGATCTCCGCGATTGCTGTTCCGTGGAGACTCCCTTACGCCGATTTCGTCAATCGCTCTCGTGACAATAGCTGCTTGTAGCGGTTTCATTTAGCGTATGCTGGCTCGATGATAATTACGCCCGATGGCGATGCGGTGTAGGTGCCGAATTTGCCCTTGTAAACCACGCCGCAAGATGTCAGCAATGTTGATAAAATAGTTACAATTAGTAGTTTCATAATATTTTTACATAAACGCCGTCTTTGTCTTTTCCGAAATACTTATCCCCGTATGCTTCCACCGCGTCAAAATAATGACTGGCAAGCAAAAATCCGTTGCGCTCCATTAGGTATAAAAATTGATAGTTTGCATCGTGAGCGTCATACATTCCGACCGCTGAAAATTGATATAAGACATCGTGCCAAAATGACGCTTCGATGCTGCCATCAAAGTCTGGCGTTCCAATCCATGCACCCAGCGGATAAAATCCAACGTATTTTTTCGGGCTGCACCCGTTCCAAAAATATTCGTTCGTTGCGAATATCCATCCGTTTTTAATCCATGCGCGGAGTGTTCCATCTGCACTATAAAACTCGACGTTTGGATGCTGTGAGAGCTTGCCCTTTAGAGCCGTGCAATTTACTCCCACAGCGGCAAATCGATATTTGCGCTTGCCCTCTTTGACTGGATGTAAGATGCGATAGTTCATTTTCCGTCCTCTGCTTTTTTCAATGCCGTTTCGTGCAGCTGCTTGATGTAGTCATCTTTCTTTTCGAGCTTTTCAAATAGGTGTTTTACTGTGCGGGTCAGAACAAAAATACAAGCGATTGCTAGTCCCCATCCTGTCAATGCACTGGCGTATTTTGCCAATCCTAGCTCGTCTGGAATTTCGGTTGACAGTAAAAAACTAAATCCGCTGCTGCAAAAAAGCGTGATGGTTTTTGATATGCCAATTGAGAATTCTGTTAGTAAATCAAATTTCATTTTCGATGGGTGCGGTGTAGATAAATTCCGTGCCGTTAAAACTATAGCCAGTTGGCATTTCAACAATAACGCGAGTGCCAATGTCAGTCTTTGCGAGTTGCGAATTTACCGCCGCGCCTAGTTCTGAGTTGGCTGCAAATCGTTCAAGCGTTGCGGAAAGATTTCCATTGATGCTGTCTAAGATTTCTTGCGGTTCACGCCGCCAAAAATCAGCATAGCACTCGTTGAGAGTGTCAGCCAAATGTTTGGTTGCGATGATTCCTTTTCGGGTCAAACTCTTTTCAAATTCTGCCGTTGTTAGTGATGTATCCATAAATTATAAAGTCGGTGAGAGCCATGCCAGCGTTGCTCTCAAAGGTATTAAAATGCGCGAAACAGCAGTTGTAGATTTAAGCCACATTCCGATTCCGCAAAATCCAGTAAAAGAAAATCCGCTCGTTGCTGATACCGTCACTGGCGTGGTGCTGGTCGATGTCGCGATGATCATGTCGGTCTGCGTTGCGCTTACAAATTTTATAGTCACTCTGACTGTCTGATTGCTGAGTGCTGGCTTGCCTGTGTCGATTTTTGTCTGCACTCCTGCGCTGGTCTCATGTAGCAGTTGCCAATTTGTATCGACTCCAGCCTCGAATGATAATCCGCGCCGTCCTGTCTCTACCGTTGCGCTGATCCAGCTTCTTAGCCCAACAAAAAAGTTTTGCACCGTGTTTGTGTTTGTCGATGTGTTAAAAACTAAATCGAAAACAGAATCATTTATAAGTGCTATGTTTGCCGCAGATGTCCCAAAAAGATACAGGAAAAAAGCGTTGTTGTTTGTTGATATGCTTGTGCCGCCTGGGTAACCTGCGACATAATAACCAAGGTCGCTACTGAGCGATGCCGATCCAACGATTCCCCAATTTAATTGGCTGTAATTCCCGCTAGTAACAATCGCTTTCCCGACAAAATTATCCTGCACAAAATTGTAGGGAGCGGAAAACAACGAAGAAATACGAGAGTCTACCGAGTTTGTGCCGAGCTTTTGATTCATTGCCGCCGCTGCCCCCGCTCCGAACGTGTAGGTGGTAGCGTTAAATGTCGCTGCCGTGCCGATGGTCGCGGAGTTGATCGTTGGCGATGTCAGCGTTTTGTTGGTGAGGGTTTCGCTACCTGCTAGAGTCGCAATCGTATTTGCAGCTGGTAAGCCTAGAGCGGTTACATGCGCTGATGCCGCGCCTGTGCCGTAGGTAAATGATGTGTTGTTAAAAGTCAACGCCGTTCCGCTAAGGATAGAAAAATTTTGACCGCTAACGCCAAAGGTAGCGATTTCAATTCCTGCCGATGTTTTCAGCGTTGCTCCAGTTGTGGCGTAGGCTGCAAAGTTTGTAGATCTGATTGATGCGCTTGCATCTATTGTTAGGATGTCAGCATTTGCCCCGCTTGTATAAATCCGCGCATCTGATCCGCTCGTTGTTATATTTGCGCTATCCCCTGCGGTGTTTATTCCGCCAAATTCTCCGAAGGTTGTTACCCCTGAACTAGCTCCTGATATTACAACGGAAGTGTCAAAAGTAATATCTCCACTGCTAATCAATAAAGCGGTTTTTAATGCTTCTGCCGCCCCTGTGCCGAACGTGTAACTGGTTGCGTTAAATACTCCGCTGGTTGATACTGTGAGCGTCCCTGTGGTCAGTGTGGACGTGCTGAGGGTAGCTGTGCCATCGCTGGTCGTCGCGCTTGTTATGGCGTTAGTAGCAACTACGATTTGCCCAAATAAAATAGAGTGATTGTTTGTAAATGCCGAACCTGCCGATGATACCAAAGTGACTGGGAAGGTGTAGTATGCTGTGCTAGTATTCGCGCCTGTCACCGTTGGTGTGCCTGTAATTTGCCAGATTTGGTTCTGCGATGAGTCATCCCGATTTTGAATAAAGATTTTTTGATTTAGGACGAAAAAGGATAGAAACAACTCAATGTCGGTGTCGCCATCGGTGAGGTGTGAGACAAGTATGCTAGTCGCACTTGTCTGCGTGGCATTGTTCCAGAGTAGGTGGCCATCGGTCGGGTATCCGCTGGTCGCGTTCGTCTTGGCTTTATAATTCCATGCGTTAGTTGAGCCGCCGTTCGTGCCGTTCGTGCCGGCTGCTCCGTCTGCCCCCCTCGCCCCCGTTGGCGCAACCGTGATGGCTTTGACTGGCTGATTCTGGTTGATGTAAATCTTTATAGTGTCGCTCATAATCTTGTAATCGTGCCGCTAACTTTAACCGTGCCGCCCACCCATCGAGCAACTACGCTTGCATCGGTTACTACGCGTAAGTCCCAGTAGTAATCGCCAGATGCTATTGCTAGGGTTTCAGTGTCGGTTAGGCTTAGTATGATCTTGCCGCTTGCCGCTTGTGATGTGTCGATGGCAAATGTCTCTACTACGGTCGCATCGCTCGCTGACGCTTTGATCTCAGCCTTAAACGTGTAGCCTGTCAGGTCGATGACGCTAGACATGCACTCGTCGCTGTAAAACGTAAGAGTCTCCGCATAGTCCGTATCGCGCTGTAAAAAAATGTTATAACTCGCCATCATGAGGATTTGCCGATTACTGTGATTGTGATTTCAGTTCCTGCGGTTAATGCAGTGATAACTAAGTCAGCCGTCAACATGCTGCCAGTGATACCGCTTGTATTCCAGAGCTTGCAAGGTAGAGTCAAAACCTGTGTGCCGTTTGTTGCCGATGCACTGCCATCCGTCACGTTGATTTCGATAGCGTAAATCCGCGCCATCGAAACGAGTGTTACGCCTTCAAAATCCGTGCCTCCACCGTCTAGCACGTTCACGCCTGAGCTTGCAACGCCAGCCGTGGTATTGGTGCTTGTTGCCGCCGCTGTGATTCCCAGCCCTGCGGGAATGGCAATGTTTAGCGTTCCATCGTTTGCAAGGTAGTTGCTGTTTGCGTCTGCGTTGACTGTTAAAATGATGTTCGCGCCTGAGCTTGTGACTGTGTATTTTGCCGCGATTGCTGCGTTCGCTTGTAGCCCCGCTGCCAATGCCGCCGCGACTAAGGTTGCGGTATTGCTTGCGGTTGTCAAAGCCACCGTAACGGCAAGCGGTGAGCCTGTCAGCGATGCGCCTGTGACAGTCACAATGCAGTTGCCATTTGACGTTGCGCCCGATGCCGCGACAACCGTGGCTGTTTCTACTTGCGCCGTTCCCGCTACAAATGCCGCGCTGCCCGTGCAGACACCGCTTTGAACATCTAGCGTTGCCGTGGTCGATGCTGTTGTCAATCTTGCGCTTACCGCATAGCCGATGTCAGCCGCTGCGAACGCTTGCGCCGTTGGTATGAGTCCAACCGTAAATCGTCCCGATGTCATCGACGATGTTGGCACGGCTACAAAGCTCGTTCCCGTGTTTGTTAATGCTGTGGAAATCGCCATATATTATGATGGTTATGTCAAAATCAATAATCTGGATCATTGTAGTAAGCCCCGCCATCTGTCCCTGCCGTGATGTCGTTTGATGCATCGGTTGAAATTATCACGCCGTATGCGCCGCCGTCTGTGCCTGTGGAAATCTGATTCCCTGCGTCTGCACTCACGATTGTAAAGTTTGTCGGCCATGCTGCAAGGCTTGTGATGACATCGCTTCTTCTAAACTGTATAACCGTTGGCGCACCTACGCTATCGTAGGTAACTTTGCCAAGATAGATGTGTGCAAAATCACTATCATACGTTGGTGTTGCTGTAGGATCGGTGAATGAGCTTGTAACAAGTATTTCGCTGCCTGTGATGAATGAGCTATAATCAACTGTCGTATATGGTTCTGCGCTTCCC
>Ga0181355_1000686_pt1 | contig 14677 bp, 20 predicted proteins | sample Fa13VDMM15DN_FD_130099 | JGI IMG/M metagenome (GOLD analysis project Ga0181355, IMG submission 130099) | Freshwater viral communities from Lake Michigan, USA - Fa13.VD.MM15.D.N | ecosystem: Environmental > Aquatic > Freshwater > Lake | place: USA: Michigan | collected 2013-09-23 | reverse complement strand
CCGTTCCAACCGAAACGGCGCTGGCAGTGCGATAACGGTCCCGGTCGGGGAGCGGGTGGAGGGTCGGTGGGTGTTACTACAGACTATAATTACCGCCGCGGGACGCAGAGCATTTTACTTTAGGTCTAGGGATTGACGATGAAAATTAAATTTGCCAAAGATACGATGCCCGATGAGTTATATAATTCGTTGTTGCAACATTTTGTCAACGAAGCTGTTGGACTCGGGGTAGAAGTAAGCACATTCACGCAATTCAACAATTGGGTAGTTGAGTGTGAAGTGGATACAAAAGAAGCAGTGCATTGACACCTGGCTCAATATTTAAAAGGAGTGTGTAATGAACATCAAAATACGTGCAGCTTTCCAAACAGCAGCAGTGATTGTATCAGTAACAGGTATATCAGTTATGGTATCTTTGGTTGCCGAGTATTATCCTAGAGAGTTGGTTTGGACCGGCGGCATCATGCTGGCAGGTTCGTTAATTTACCTTATATATAGTGTGGTATTGGGTCGCTTAGAGACCCAAGAAAAATACGAGGAAATTATCAAGAAGTATTAAGTCGGTTTAGTATAATGGCAGTGCAACGGTCTCCAAAACCGTGAGTAGAGGTTCGATTCCTTTAACCGGCGCCAACATCAATAAGTGAACATGAAAGTCTATAAAAATATAATTGCCGGTGGGTGCAGTTTTACAGCTGATGGCATTGGTGGTTCACCACCCACAGATGCCTCGGATGGTAACTGTAGTTTTTTATCATACCCGGGCATTGACACAGCAACGCCATTTAGCTGGGCCAGCCATGTTGCTGCAGCACTGCAACCAAAAAGCTTTGTCAATGTGGCAGGTCATGGACATGGCAACATAATGACTGCTCAGGTTATACCGGAATTGTTTCGCAGATACCGATATTATAGAGACGATACATTGGTGGTGTTTAATATAACTGAACCTGAGCGCATGGATTTTGCCTGTGATTGGGCCAGCCCTGATCGTAGTGGTCTGGTTGGGTGGTCACCAGAAATTTTACCTTATACCTTTGTTGGTCCCACAAAGCCTGTGATGACTAACTTGAAAAAAATTATGGGACTAGAACAAATCGCTTACACATCAGCGGTGGCAGTGGACTTGTTGTTTACTTGGTTAGAACACCACAACATAGATTTTTTGTTTGGGATGATGAATGACTATACTCGATATCCTGTCATGCAAAACCCTTTAAAAATCCAAGAACATGCTGTTGGACGATCCAACAGAATGAATCACTGTGTGACTTTTGATGGGTTTTATGGCATGCGCGAATATGTGGCAGTTAAAAAAATAAATACCGGTGATGGCGAACATCCTGACGCTGATGGTCATCGAGCAATTGCACAGAAATTTCTGGCGTTAGTATAACGGATAATACCGGGGATTTCTACTCCCTTAATGTGGGTTCGATTCCTGCACGCCGGACCAAAGTTACCAATGAAACTTGTTGCCAAGCCAGTTCAGATCACAATTCATCACAACTGGGATAAGTTGCTGAATTCCTACGATCAAATCCATTTGATGTGGCAGCAAGGCCGACTCAAGACCAAACACTATCATGATTCATATCAAACATACTTTATTGATCTTGGTGGAATAGGCAGTTTACAGTTGTTAGACAATTTGTGTACTGATGAAAAAACTGCATCCTTTTTGCACGGCAATTTAGTTGAAACCAATTTGCCTTGGTTGAGCAAACTGCGTAAAGATTTTGCCGATCTTGACATAGCCGCAATAAGTCTATTTTCTTCATGCAAAGATGTTTTGCCGCATCGTGATTTTGAACCTGACAACCAAACTCAAGGGCACATTTGCAAAATCAATTATGTTATCAAGACAGCCAACGCTGAAATTTTTGTCAACGGTGATCAAGGAACAGAAAGTTACAGTTGTCTGGAAGGATTAGCCTTGCTCATGGATGTAGAGCGCGAACATGGGTTAAAATCAAATGGTAACCAAGTCTACACTTTTCAAATAAGTTTTCATAAACACTTTGAGCAAGTAGCAGAATGGTTTAACCAACACTCGGAGTTTGAGTACGGGCAAGTAGAACAATAACAAGGAATTGCTCTATGACAACTGAATGGATTAAACAGCATGTCAATCCCAGGCTGGTGGCACGATATGACAGAGAAATGGCTCAGCTTCGCGGTGAAGAAAGTCAGATTGGGCACGTTGTAGAAAATATCAAAAAATTAAACACAGAATCAGATCAAATTGAATCCGATGCAGAGGTGCATGCTAGAGCGTTGGCCGAGGACGAAGAAAACGAAAGATTTTTTCGTAACAACAAATCCTAGAGCTGCGCTATTATCTTGGTGGTAGTGTGATGGGCTGATGACACCAACGATCAACTTCATCTCTGCAATATTCCATAAATCTGTAGTGGTTGTACTCTAGTCTAGGAAATAGTTTGTTGTAATACCGGGCAAGATCATGTGTCTGTAGCTCACAGACAACATCACAAATTATCCGATGGCATTTCTGTTGTGTGGCTTCTAAACTATGATCCTCTGCGCTTAGTTCAGCCACCGGCCATAGGTCTTTAAAAGTGTCAAACCCCATGCGTTCTAGCTCCTGGTAGTTTTTAGGGCTACCATTGATGACAAACGGCCGCATGCCAATAAAAGGCTTGCTCTCTTTTTCACTTATTAAAATATTACCATCGCCAATGTTAAAAGCAGTAGAACCAACTATGGTTAGAAAATGTTGATTCCAGATCTCTAGGTCCCCCAAAGACATGGTTTCTGCAGGATCGGAATGTACTTGAAACTCGCCAACAGTATTAAATCCAACACTGTCAAGTTTTTGATTCTTTAGTTGCTCAAGTAATCTAAGTCTGTGAGAATGTGGTTTGGCAGTGTAGTTTAGATAGATGTAATTGAAGTTTTTGGGTGTTACATTGTCGGACAACCCCTTCAAGCGTTCATTGTATGTTACCAAGAACCAAAAAATTATATTGATGTCAGGTGAATGATTACCTATGTAAAATTTTATTAGGTCTGGGAATTTGAGATCTAACTGTTCTTTGATGTAGTGCCAGGCATAGGCTGGATCAGTCAAACTAACAATTGCCACTACATCACAGGGATTGTTGTGAATTATTGAGATTACCTGTTCGGCATTGATATAGGTGTTGTCAATGAACAGTATTTTACTACGTGGATATGCAAGCTCAAATGCTTTTTCAAAATTTTGTATGATTGCTGCATAGGTACGGTAGTACAGGGTACCGTCATCGATTGGCCATATGGGAATTTGACTGTGGGAAATCATCCCTGGTGCTATTGTTCGGCATCCATGACTTCGGCATGCAACGGCCAAGGGCCAGAGTGCCCAGTAAACCGGCGATACTGATCGTAGTTGTCATTGCTGCGAGCATGCTGCATGATTTTTTCAGCAATGGTTTCAGCAACGTCCCGGTTGGCGTAGGCAGCAACAGCAGCCCAGCCCTGTGCGTGAGCTTTCATCATACGCTTGGTGGCTTCGCCCTGCCCAAGTCCTGTGGCAGCCATCACTGCTTCCACAGCAACTTCAAACGGAGTTACAGGATCGTTTAGAACCACCACAGTGGCACCGCCCGGAACATGCAAGGGTACTTCTTCACGCTGAGCAACTTTTTCGCGATCCAGTACTTCGGCTTCGCGCACAATATCTAGGTATCTTTTAATGGTATCCATAATATATATATTTATGCTCCTGTGGACAAACTGGTAAAGTCGGAGCAGGGATGCCAATAATTAGCAAAAAAGCAACGGTTGACCAATTATTGCAAAGTTGTTATAATTGTATTTTACAGTAAGGAGGCGTTATGCCAGCAGTATATCTAGTAAGCGACACACATTTTGGACACGCTGGCGTCTGCAGATTCCTACGCAACGACGGTGTCACCAAACTACGTCCTTGGGACAATCCTGAGGAAATGGACGAGTTCATGATCAAGACCTGGAACGAACGTGTTCGCCCCAACGACAAAGTGTATCACCTGGGAGATGTTGTCATCAACCGTAGAGCACTCACAACACTGGCTCGTCTAAACGGCGACAAGGTCTTGATACGTGGTAATCACGATATCTTCCGTGATGATGAATATCGTAAACACTTTCGTGAACTACGTGCATACCATGTGATGAACGGAATGATCCTTAGCCATATTCCCATCCATGAGGAAAGCCTGGGTCGCTTTGGTACCAACATACACGGACACTTGCATGCCAACAGAGTCATGAAAGACGGAGCGGTTGATGTTCGCTACCATTGCGTCTGCGTAGAGCAAACAGACTTTGCACCCGTACTGTTTGAAGATGTTATCAAAAAAATCAAAGCAGAAGGTGGCACCATAGGCTTCAAAAATGGCAATGGCCCTACAATGTAAGGTTAAGTAATACAACATGGATCTAGTCACTGTAACCTGTACAAGAGATTTTGAGCAAATGATATTGCAGGCGCACAGTATTGACGTGTTTCTTACCAGACCTTGCAGGCATTGGGTGTTTGTAGAAGACCAAACCACGGAGCTTGATACCTGGCGTCAGGCCTTGTCTCCGTGGTATAAAAAACACAAATTAGAACTATTACCAGCTCGGAACTATGACATACCTGGTATCAACACTGGCTGGGATCGCCAGCAGTTGATTAAGATGGAAGCGGCAAAATTTGTCCGAACCAAAACTTACCTGGTGCTTGATAGCAAAAACTTTTTTGTGAAACCAACAAATTTATACAATTGGCCTGTGAGTGAAGGCAACAATCTCATCTATGACATCAAAAGAGATCAACCATTTATTACTTGGTTAACTATGTTCTGCAACAATCATGCATTGTCGTTCAGTTCCACAGCATGTGAACCAGTGACTCCGTTCCGACTTGACACTGACACCGTGCTGAAGTTGTTGGATCTTGACGTGTCTAAAATTTTTAGCAACCCGGAGGGTGGTGTCAGTGAGTTTGTGTTATACAGTATATACACACAGAGCCAAGGCCGGCAACTACCAGAAGGACCAACCGCCAACGTCACCATTTATGATCAAAAAATACTTCTAAGTGATGACGCAGCGGTGTTTGAAGACATGTACAGTTGGCCATTGGTGTGTCAACTTGGACTTCACAGAAAAAGTCTTGAAAACTTGCCCAAACATCCCCGGATATTTTGTCAATGGTTGGCCGGCAAAGGGCTAGAGTTGTCTGTGATCAACAACGTAATGCAACAATATATTTGATGAACGTTTTACTTCTCACTCCTGATGCAGTTGGCGGAACTTTGTTGCACACTGTGTTGACCATCTACATGCAATTCCATCGCTACGACCAACCAGTAATAAGTTTATATGATCTGTCGTTGGGGTTAGAAAAATATTGGCATCCTGATTTCAACAGAGAAATTGCAAGAACACACGAGCAGTATCAAACACTAGATCAAATTCAACAAGTCATCAGCGGTGTTGATCACTACAAAGTAGCCAAACTTACTGAGTATAATATAAAACGCAGGAAAGATCCTATCTCTCAACAGGTTCCATTTTACAAGTATCTCAATGACAACTTTTTTGTAATCGCCTGTCGTAGAGACAACGTTTTTGAACACTCACTGAGTTGGGCACTAAACAAAATCACAAATAGATTAAATGTCTACAGTTTTGATGAGAAGGTCAGTGCCTTTGCTCGCATCTACAGTGATGGTGTCACTATTGATCCAATATCACTTACAAGATCCTTGGAAGATTACAAGAGTTTTGTGCAATGGTGCGACGACAACTTTTCAGTGGCCTCTTATTACAGATATGAACACAATGTTCATCGTCTTGAACAGTACGTGTTAGACTTGCCAATATTCAATGGTCAATCAAAAAGAAGCACTTGGAAAGATGTGTACGGAATAGATTTTAATAACTGGAATCGTTATCATTACCTATCAAGCGACATAGGCAGTGTGGCTATGCAGGATCATCAAACTTTTGCAAAACTCACAAATAACGTTGACAGCACTGCCACTGGGCTAATTGACTATGATTGCGCTGACCAGGAAGCCCTAAAATCGTTTGTCATGGATTATAACGCTGTAGCTGACCAACACTGGCCCAAGATAGTCAGTCTAGAAGATTACGAAAATTTACCTGATCATATCAAACACGAATGTGAACATGTGCATCGTATAACTTATCATTTAGACACTGTTAGACTTAATTCAAATGCAAAACAGTTTGCATACAGTTCCTTGAACAGCGTTGGAACTGTAAACAATTTTGATTACAACAAGAAACTACAATCAGCAGTTATACACCGCAGTCAAGATTTCTTAGAAAACAATTATGTACAATACCGCGACGCCACTGACTCAATTGAGCGCATGCGCGAACTTGGAATATTGGGCAAAACAATACCAGTCAAAAAACAAACCTTGGCAGAAAAATCCTTTATGATCAAAAACTTCAGTCAATGCATTGACATCTACAACACCTGGATAACAAATAATTCCAACCTGGGCACACCAATCACTGAAGAATTAATCCAGCAGCAGGCTGCAGCTGAAAGTGAAATCTGGCATGGCACTCGCATTGGGTTGTCGTCATGACCAATCAAGTTGATTTTAACCCACAACGTGGATTGGAAAGAATTTTCAATCAATTGCCTGGACGTCGCTGTTTGATTGATGTCAGTAGTGTATTTCCCAAAGACATCATTGAACGCTTTCGGGCGACCATAGAGCAACATGACAGCATTATGTTCTACAACGAAGATGTCTGGCGTTACAGCACTGACCCAGAGCTGTTGAACTTCTATCAAAGTTATCCCAGCAAACAGTTTTACATACAACATCTTGGACATGCCAATAGATGGCTTACCAACAATTGCAGAGAATTTTCTATTCCTTTTTTAATCAAATCAGACAATGTATTTCATGCACCGTTGAAGCAGAGTGCCAACTGGGGATTTGCCAGTCTAAACAACAGACCCAGCTATGCTAGATTATTATTGGGGTACAATCTCTGGCGTGCTGGGCTGTTAGGTAGAATGGTTTATTCACAAAACGTGTCAATGGACCCAGAGGCTCCGCTGCTGGGAGGCTACACTAGAGAGTTATTAAACGCACTACCTGGCATTGATGACTATCTTGGACTGTTACCGATACAGTGGAAAGATGATATTTTAAAAACTCCTCCCAAAAATCACACACAGAACGAATACTACAACACATTCAAATTCTACGACCACGATGCCTATGATCAAGCCTGGTGCTTTATCACAACCGAAACTGAAACCGAATGGTGGGGGTTAGATCAAAGTTATCCAACTCCTATTGCCACCGAAAAAACATTCAAACCTTTTTACAGTGGGCAGATAGGACTTTGGTTGGTAGCACAAGGGCATTTTGCTTGGTTACGCCAACATGGCTTGATCTTGTACGAAGATCTTGTGGGTGCAGACTACGATAGCAAAAATACCCAACAAAAAATACATACCATTGTTGATGTTGTTCAACGTGGAGATGACTTTATTGCCGATTACTATGACACTCATCGCAGGGAACTTCTCCATAATCAACAGTTGATGTTGACTGGAAAATTTGAATCTAGTATAATGTCAGCAGTAGAAAAGTTTTTGTTTGACTAATCCAGCTGAAATTTTGGAATAAATAGTCACATGTAAGTGTGCCGAATCTGGGCATTTACAAAATCTTGCTTATTTTTAAGGAGAAAACAATGAGCACAATCATAGGTATTGACCTCGGAACCACCAACTCATGCGTGGCCATAGTCGAAAACGGAATTCCCAAAGTAATTGAAAATTCAGAAGGCGCACGTACTACGCCATCAATTGTTGCCTACACCGACGCTGAAGTATTGGTTGGAGCACCAGCCAAGCGTCAAGCAGTGACAAATCCCAAAAACACAATCTATGCTGCCAAGCGATTTATTGGACGTCGCTTTGAAGAAGGTGTCAAACATGCTGTACCGTACGAAGTTGTCAAGGCCGACAACGGTGACGCATGGATTCGAGCCAACAATCAGGATCTAGCACCACCGCAAATCTCAGCCGAAGTTCTGCGTAAGATGAAAAAAACTGCAGAAGATTATCTTGGGCACGAAGTCACACAGGCAGTGATCACAGTGCCTGCATACTTCAACGACAGCCAAAGACAAGCCACAAAAGACGCAGGTAAAATTGCAGGACTAGAAGTGTTGCGTATCATCAACGAACCCACTGCAGCGGCCCTGGCATATGGAGTAGATAAGAATGAAAAAATTGACCGTAAAATTGCTGTTTACGATCTTGGCGGTGGTACTTTTGATATATCTATCATTGACATCGCTGTGGTGGATGGCGACAAACAGTTTGAAGTTTTATCCACCAATGGTAATACATCACTCGGCGGCGAAGACTTTGACCAGCGCATCATTGATTATCTGATTGCAGAATTCAAGAAAGAGTCCGGCGTTGATCTTGCCAAAGACGCAATGGCCCTGCAGCGTCTCAAAGAAGCAGCAGAGCGTACAAAGATTGAACTTTCAAACAGCACACAGACCGATGTAAACCTGCCGTATGTCACTGCTGATGCATCAGGCCCCAAGCACATGAACATCAAACTCACTCGTGCCAAGTTTGAAAGTTTAGTTGAAGATTTGGTTGAAAAGAGTCTGGAACCGTGTCGGCAGGCCATGCAAGATGCTGGGGTCAAGCCTTCAGACATTGATGAAGTTATATTGGTTGGTGGCCAGACACGCATGCCTCTAGTACAAGAGGCAGTTGAGAAACTGTTTGGTCGCGCCCCACGCCGTGATGTCAACCCTGACGAAGCAGTGGCGGCCGGTGCTGCCTTGCAAGGTGCTGTGCTAGGTGGTGATCGCAAAGATGTATTGTTGCTAGACGTCACTCCCTTGAGTCTTGGTATTGAAACACAAGGCGGAGTGTTTACCAAACTAATCACTAAGAACACCACCATACCAACCAAACACAGTCAGGTGTTTAGCACGGCCGAAGACAATCAGCCGGCTGTGACCATCAAGGTTGGGCAAGGTGAGCGAGAACTTTTCCAATACAACAAATTACTTGGAGAGTTCAATCTTGAAGGTATTGCACCAGCACGACGCGGCCAGCCACAGATTGAAGTTACATTGAACATTGATGCCAATGGTATTTTACACGTTGGCGCTCAAGACAAAAACACTGGCAAAGAAAACAACATCACCATCAAGGCCAACTCAGGACTCAGTGATGCAGAAATTGCACAGATGGTCAAAGACGCAGAAGTCAATGCTGAATCAGACAAGAAGCAACGCGAGTTGATTGATGTCCGTAACCAAGCCGACGCTGCTGTACACAGTATCAACACCCAGCTTGAGGATCATGCATCACATATCACTCAAGAACAGCGCACGGTGATCGAAGATGCTGTGAAGTCAGTTGATGCTGCAAAAAACAGTGATGATGTTGATGCCATTCGCCAGGCCATCACAGCACTGTTTGAATCAGCGAAACCTTTGATGGATGCCCAGCAAAAGGCAGCCACAGAGTCTGCGGCAGATGACACAGTGGTTGACGCCGACTTCAAAGAAACAAAGTAACTGTAATGGCCCAGCAATGCAGGGTCTTTTTGACTCTGCATTGCCCGATCTTCGGTAAATAATAGACTATGATGGGAGATTATATTGATCAAATTTATAATAATAATGACGGCGGCCCTGCTGGCTACGCCGTCATATGCCAAACATAAACATCACCGTCACCACAAGCCTACAACAGTAAAAAAACATTCCACACCAAAAGCATTTAACCAAATCAGTACCTGGGCCTATGATATAACCAACGATGTCACCTTGCAAGGCAATGGAGTTGCTGTGGTGAGACCCATGGCCAGTCTGACAAAATTAATGACAGCAATGGTGAGTCTAGACAATAATTCAAATCTCAGTCATTCGCATGGATCACGGTCAAGAGAATCTCTGTTTAGAGCATTGTTGGTTAGGTCCAACAACGAAGCAGCCGAAACTCTGGCTAGAAATTACCCAGGAGGCCGAGCAGCATTTCTTGATGCAATGAATCACAAGGCAGTGACATTGGGCATGTTGGATACACACTTTGATGATCCTTCGGGTCTCATTGTCACCAATGTCAGCACGGCGCAGGATGTTGGGCACATGCTGATGGCTGCCAGTCGGTACGCAGAGATTCGTAGAATTTCTACATATCAGCACCTAGAACGCACTCAAACCGTTCAAGCCAAACGTCGAACAAAAACAGTTCATGTGGTTGAAAACAATACCAACGCAATGGTACTGCAGGCATTCCCAGATATCATTGTCAGCAAAACAGGATTTACCAATCCTGCTGGTTACTGTGTTGGAGTGGTAATCGAGCAGGGTACAAGTCGCTATGCAGTGGTAGTCATGGGTGCCCGAAATCGTTACGATAGATTTGACCATGTAAAGGAAATCATGCATAATAATATCATGACTAACGGACATCAACATCGCAATGCAAGATACCAAGTGGCCAGCGCCGACTGATTCGATATATCAACATCCAGTTGCGGGTTTTAGACTTGAAAACATGGCCGAGGTATTGGAAGAGTTCGGCTTGCCTGGCAGTCGGTATATTATCAAGTTCAAAGAGCATTCAATAACTCTGCAATTTCGACAGTCCCAAGATGCTGTGTTTTGTGCTCTAAAATTCTGACAAGGATCAAATGATAGTGTTGCAACCCGAACGATGGCAAAATATCATCAAACCGCGACTTGTGCAAGATCACGGTGCAAAGATTATGATCAGTTATGTGTGCCGGCGTGAGTTGGGATTTACTGTGCGTGAACACAAGGGCTGGGCTGATAATCCCAACTATCGATCTGAGATGTCTGCGCACGGAGCCAGACTGGAAGAAGTTGAAAATCGTCGCAGTGGTCCACATTCTACCGAAGATGCGCTGGAATGGCTGATGATGACAGCACCTAGAAAAGGTGAGCGAGTAAATCAGATCTGTCTTGATTTTTATAATGATGCAGCTGAAACTTACTTTAGACTGCGATATCTATAACAATGGCATATCAAGGTCATAGTTTTCGGTTTGAAGGAACGCCAGAAGAGGTGATCACTCATGTGCGCTGGTGTAGAGGCAATCTTGGCACAGTGGGTGCAGACTGGGATTTTGCTTCAAACAGTCTGGGAAAAGTTGTCACAGTTTGGATTGTCAAAGAGCAACATGCATCATGGTATAGGTTGAAATTTGCCACTGTGGTAAAGCTGAATAATTAACAAAACGCGGGGTTGGCATATTGGTTGTGTCCCAGCCTTCCAAGCTGGTTAAACGAGTTCGATTCTCGTACCCCGCTCCAAATTTATATGATACTAATAGCCGGTGACAGTTGGGGGTGTGGAGAATGGTCTTCTACCAAAGGTGCTGTTCACGGTGGATTAACCCAAAGTTTGATTGACAACGATCTCCCAGTGGTCAACATCAGTCTGCCCGGTGGCAACAACGATGAGATCGTTACCTACACCAAGTTCTTTTTAAAAAACAACCGGCATTTAAAAATTTCCAAAGTTGTTTTATTTCAAACTGATATTTTACGAAGGCCCAATCCTCCAGACCTGTCGCGCGGTTGGCTAGATTTTAAAACAGCATTGTGCCATGGATATTTCAATAAAATTCAAGACGTTGCACGAAGCTTTGAGATACAATTCTTAGTGGTAGGAGGGCTGGCAGATATTGCAATATCAGAAGAAGCACTAAATCTTTTACCAAATGTATCAATAGTGTGTCAGAGTTTTACAAATTTAATTTTTAACGATTGTGCTGACATTGCCAATCCAATCACAAGCAATTTTGGGTATGATTCTGTTCATGGTATCAACAAAATAAAAAGCTATTCTACCGCAGATGACATTGAAATATTGCTAGAGGACATAGAAGAGCAACGACAAAGACAAGACGTTGTAAACAGTAACAAGCAATGGTTCCCAGACGGATCTCACCCCGGACGTGATGCACATAAAAAACTGTTTGATTATCTACTATCCAAAAACTATCTTAAATAGTACACTGGAGTAAGTTATGGGAACTGAACAGTTATACTTCGTTATTGGGTTTTTACTTGGCACAATACTCACAGGCTGCATGGTGATATTTGCCTATGCGTTATGGCAAGAATACTTGTTTAAATCAAAAGATGAAACTGAACTTTGACGACCTAACATTTGTGTTGTTGGTAACGGGACTAGCCGCATGGATACACTACTGGTATCACGCACTGCATTAAGAATTGTCCTAGTAGGTAGTATTGATCTTTTGTACATCAAGTTGATGTCTGACAGATATGTAAAATTACCTATCTGGCAGGCAGCCCCTATAAATATCTGCCAATAAGGCACAACATCATGGACAGATACCAAGAGCTCGAACAACTAGTAAAACAATTTAGGCGAGATTTACCCCAAGACCCAATATACGCGGACAGATTAGCAGAAGAATTAGAGCTGATAAGAGATCAAAACTTTTCTCGGCATTTTTTAAGAGTGAGAGAAATACTGGATCTCACTAGAGATATACCACACATCACTCGAGGATCGGCTGGATCAAGTCTGGTATGCTGGCTACTAGGCATCAGTGATCTTGATCCTGTGGCAGAAGGCATTCCCATAGCACGATTCATGAATCCCAAGCGCGACGATCTGCCTGATATTGATCTAGACTTTCCGCACTGGCAACAGGCCACTGTGATGAATAGAATATTCAAACGATGGCCTGGACAAAGCGCCAGAGTTTCGAACTATGTAATGTATAAAGAAAAATCAGCCCGGCGTGAAGCAGCCAAACGATTAGGCGCCAAAGGAACACTCAAACGCGGATTTGAATTTAGTCAAGTACTGCCCAAGGAAGAAATAGCTGAAGCCGAACGAGTCACAGCCAAACTCATGGGTAAGAAACGGTGTATCTCAAAACACTGTGGTGGCATCTTGATATTTGATCGATCGGTTCCCAAAAGTTTAATCAACGGTGAAAATCAAATCCTGCTGGACAAATATGAAATTGAAGACCTTGAACATTTCAAAATAGACATTCTAGCCAATAGAGGACTAAGTCAATTATGGGAAATTGATCAACGTGCATTGACAGATTATCCTGAATATGATGAAAAAACCAGCGCACTTTTGGGTCGTGGCGATGTGTTAGGTGTGACTCAGGGCGAAAGTCCTGCTATGAAACGATTGTTCAGAGCACTCAAAGTAAAAAGTCGTAGTGATTGTACTCTGGCTACAGCCTTGATACGACCAGTAGCCACACAAGGCCGACGCAAGGCATCGGCGTTCCAAGACTGGAGTGCCGACACCATACAGCAGGATACCGTGGTGTTTGAAGACGATGCCATCACCATGATAGATGACATCTTGGGGTGTGACATGTACACTGCAGATATGTGGCGTAGAGCGTTTGCCAAACGTAACGAAGAAAAAATATATGAATTCATGCAGTTGATTGGTGACCATCCCCGACGTGACAGTGTGTTGGCAGCACTGCGAGAACTCAGTCACTTTGGTCTTTGTAGAGCTCATGCCACTAACTTGGGTAGATTAATTTGGGCATTGGCATATCAAAAGGCTCACAACCCTGAGGCTTTTTGGCAAGCCTGTTTGAGACACTGCGAAGGAAGCTACAGTAGTTGGGTGTACTATCAAGAAGCCAAAATAGCCGGAGCTGTGCCTGCGCCCCTAGAAGGCGGAGAGTGCGATGAGTTGGCTCGCACCGGTCGTTGGACCAGCAGTAGATTCATACCCGCTTGTACTGAAATAAGACGACCTGGTGAAGTGGAGTTTCTGGGGCTGGTAGCTAACTATCGAGTGTTTAAAAGCGGTGTCAAGGACTATATAACCTTTGCAACTCTAGGCACAGGCAACGGCCGTTATCTGGATGTGATAGTGCCACATGCGGTTTCATTTAGAGATCAACCAATCTTATGGGGGAAAGGCCGTTTAGACTATACAAACAGCAGTGAATGTGTTAAAGTGTACAAGAGTAAGCGAATGACACTGAAGGACATAGAACATATCACATAATGGCCAGACTACACATATACCCACACAACGAACCTAGACAGGATCTACACATTGTAGCCGATCCCGCCGCATTGCGAGATCTAGCACAAGCCCTGCTAAAAGCTGCACAGTCTCCCCAGAGTTTTGAACGAGTTCAACTACACACCAGCGACGGGCATGAGTACACCGCTATGATAGTGGCCGGTGTGTCTGAACAAGAATGGCAAACTGTGCCGCCAGCTTATGCAGACTCCCGGGTGCCGGATATTGATATCCTAAATGATTACAACAGTCTGCGGGTAGAACTACAGAAATCAAGTTGAAATAAAATTATAAATATTTTAATTGTTGTAATTCCTTTGGAGTAAAGGCATGTTGGACGGGGTTTCGATACCCCCATCTCCACCAGAAACACATTTGCAGACCGTGCGACTCTTTGTGAAAAGGACCGTACTGCAGGACGAAGTGTGTTTCTGATGGGGATGAATTGGTTTCGACAGCGTGAGATAGCAAAGAAGGCAACACGCCAGGCGATGGACGTAATCCAAGCAAACTAGTAACTGCAAACGCAGCTAACGACGAGGTTTTCGCTCTCGCAGCGTAATCTCCGGGGCAACTATGCCT
>Ga0181355_1000685_pt1 | contig 14690 bp, 32 predicted proteins | sample Fa13VDMM15DN_FD_130099 | JGI IMG/M metagenome (GOLD analysis project Ga0181355, IMG submission 130099) | Freshwater viral communities from Lake Michigan, USA - Fa13.VD.MM15.D.N | ecosystem: Environmental > Aquatic > Freshwater > Lake | place: USA: Michigan | collected 2013-09-23 | reverse complement strand
CCACCCGCTAAGGTGGTTGCGTTGTGCTAAGTAGTCAGCTCTCCCCGCATCACCAGTGCTAGCAAGATCGTGGCTGGCCGTGTCACAGCCCTTTGGACTCAATCTTGCATCTGATTAGCGTTCCCGCCGTTATCGCATGCGGTTGGGTTTCGCGTTTAGCGGAATCAGAGCGTAATTCTACGCCTTCGCCGCTGATAAAACCATATCAATCGATCATCACAGTCAACCGCTTGCCCACCACGATCTCCTCTGTCTGGTACCCCATGCGCTCAGTGGTCATGAACTCCCAAAACGGCGAGCCTTGCTGTGATGAATAGGTCACATGGTCAACGCCATAGCTCGCAAGATCGCGCTCAATGCGCAAGATAAACCTGCGAGCGTGCCCGCGATGTGATGGCAATAGGTAGATCGCAAAGCATGACGCCCACACTTGCGAATAGATCGGATGATCAGCGACAAGATGTGAGCAATAGCCAACCAGCTTCTTGTCGTCACGAATGGCCCACGTCTTGAGGCCAAGTGATTGGATCATCCACTTGTCGTCACGCAGCGGGTAATTGCCGGTAACTTGTGCGTTGGCTTGGATGAGCGGCTGTAATTCGTCCCAGAGTGGTCCGCTTAGGTTGATGCGCTGGATGATCACAGCCTACGACATGCGACTTCTACATAACGCTTGCCATCCCATTGGAAATCAACGTGGCAAGGGCCATGGCCAACACCGAAGCGCATACATGCACGGTGTGAGTTTGTCTCCGGCATGTTTGGAGGACCGTCAAAACTATACTTATTGCCGTCTCGCGTTACACAAATAAGAGGCTCAGGCTTGCCATTAGTTGGGACTGCGCCAATAAGCCTGTCGGCCATTTCCGCATAGCACGGCTTTTCTAGACGGTATATCTCAAGCTCAGTCCCGCTCAGCTTCTCGTACTCCTTGACCCATTGCGGCCATGATGAACGGTCGTCGGCCCATGCTATTTGGTGGTCGCTCATGTTATCCTCGTTTTCTTCGTGCCATCGCTGCTCGTACATAACGCTTGGTTATCTTTTCGCACTTGCGCCATGGGCCATAGGGGCTATCTGACTGCTGGAGCACTAGGCCGCACATATCTAAAGCGTCATCAACAACCTGGATGACGAAGCCAGCCCTTAGGTGTTCTAAAATTGTCTTATTTGAGTCGGTTATCATAGTTATCCTCGTTTTCTCAGCGGGTCATACTTCTGCTGTGAAGTAGGAACGGCCAACTGTTGACGTGCTACATTGAGGGACTTCGGGGCGATTTCAACGGAAAATGTGCAGGCTAAGGCGTCTGCAAGGTCAGGCGAAAAGCCCAATCGTTTCTTGATCTGCTCCTTTTCCTCGATCCAAAGCATGCCGCCCTTCATGAAATACTTGGGTGCAGTGAGTTCTCGCAATAGATCGGGGATATTCGGCAGACACCCGCCGTCCTGTATCCACTCTTTCAGCTTCCACCATATCTCACACCGTTTGTTCCCGAATTTCCTGTCACTTGCCTTGCCTGCGAATTGAACTTCGATCGGTTCCCAATTGGCCAAACGTAATGCGTCAACAGCCCCGGCACCATATCCACCAGTGCCGTCAACCATGATGGCATCAGCTTCCCACGCAGGGTTATCCATCGTCTTGCGTTGACGCGCCATGACTGCAACCCGTGCCGCTATGTCCTCAGACCGTGCATTGCGCAGGATGTCAGGCTCCCACGAAGCAAGCCCTTGGCGGCGGAAGATACAGGTCCGATCATCGCCAAAGCGTGCCACGTCAACGCCGATGACCTTAGGAGCAAAGGAATAGCGATCTAAGCGAATATGTCGACCGAGCGCGGCGGTCACTTCCTCGACTCCCATCAGTGTATTGACACCACCAGGGGGGAACTTGCCCAGCACATACGACATCAACCAAGGATTATCGCGCCCGTACTTATTGATCTGGTCTTGCGCCCACGCCGCTGATACTCGCGGAGTTCGCTTCGGGTCATCCGGGTCTGCCGTAATCTCGATAACCGACCACTTAGCGCGGTCAGATACCGTGGAATCGTACAGAAGCCCATCAAGTGAGGTAGGATTGCCAGCTTGTGCGATCATGCCACGCCGAACGCCGCCCATACCTTGCTCAGCGGCTCGGCCAACGGATGGATTGATGTCGCCGGATTCATCGATCAAGAAAAACACAAAGCCAGAATGCGTACCAGACAACACGCGGCCTTGCTCTTCTGCGTTTGCAGCCTTAGCAAATGAGCGAGCGGACAAAAACCACGTATCAGGGTGATCCTTGGCGAATATCGACTCAGCTTGATGGGCAAACATTGCCTTGAGGTATGGCGATCTCTGTTGCCACTTCGCAAGCTCAGGCCACAGATTGTCCTCAAGATTCTTGCCGGTTGTGCTGGTTGCGACTCCCTTGGGATGGTCGCCAATATCGCCCCAGCACGAAAGAAACCACCAACCAACCCACGCGAGAACAGCGCTTTTACCAGGACCAGCGCAAGCTTTCATCGCTAATCGACTGACACCATCCTTGTCCGGTTTCATCAACGCATTCAGCGCATCAAGCTGCCATAGATCCGGCTCAACCTTGAAGTTCTCGCGCACGAATAGAACGGGGTCAGCTTTCCATGCTCGGAGGCGATCAACAACGAGGCTCATTGATAGTTTTCGAGGTATTCCGTAAACCAATCGCAACACCCTGGCTCGTCCTGCATCCCCATCCATCCCGCGCAATAATGGTCCTCGGAAGCGAAAGCGTATAATATGGCCAGCTCCGCATCTGACAAATGGGCGAACGCTTCCGGCTTATGCTTGCGAAGGATCGCCAACGTCTCTATTTTATAGTCGTCAACGATCACGACCGATCCTCTTCCTTCTTCGGCGCTACCGTCTGCGCCATCAATTGCTCAAGGGACAGCGTGCCGGAATGCTCGGTGAATTGCTTATCGCCGTATTTCTTGGGCTGTAATTTTGAAGCCGTCCACTTGCGAGCATCAACGCGCAAACGCTGGAGGTTTACCCATGCAGGATCAATCTTGCCTTGCTCATCACGCTCTGGCTCTTCGTCTGGAATAGTGACGATCTTTTCAGCGTGAACTAACGCGCTCGACTCCTTGGCTTTCGCGTATTTGTCGGCAAACTCTGTGTTTCTGGCAATCCAGTGATAAATTGTGTCATTATCAACACACCAGTCCTCTTTACAAATGCTTATCACAGCACGGCCTAAAGCTATCTGCTCACAAATGCGGTCCGCTAGTTCCGTTGTGTACAGCGTTGGCCGTCCGCCCTTATTCTTTTCTACCATATCAACCTCGTTTTCCTTCCCCCATCTACCAACTCCTCACCAAATAGCAACAACGCTAAGCCGGTAATACAAGGTAATACTTGATTACTCGCCTAGAAGTGAGAAAGCGGTGCTTCCGCACACGCGCCCTTGGCCGTACTGCAACGACCTTAACTGGATTATCTCATGAAAACCTCACCCTCTATTGCGTCCATAGAATTAGAATGCCTTGGTTGTGGCTCTCAAATGCTGCTGTCTGCCGAATACTGCGTTAAGTGCGCTAAGGTCATTGCTAAATACCGGAACGATTACTTGCGTCCAGAAGCATACACGACCAAAAAGATGCTGCCGTTCTCGTTGAATAACCACCGCGTGAAGCGATCAGACTACGGTGAATAAAGCCCACGCCGTTCCTCCCAGCCTAAACCGAGTACGGCTACCGTGCCAACGCGAGCGCCCGCCCCGATCTCCGAATTGATAGACAGGCCATTAGACGGGCCGCATCGGTCGGCTTGGTTGTTTTATCTCAGCGTTGGATATGTTACCGCACATAACCAACCAGGAGGCATGTAATGAAGAGGCGTCAAGGGATCACTATCCCACAATTCAAAACGGAGCGGATCTCATCAAGTGTAATAGTCGATTTTGTGACCGACTGCTGGTTATGGAATAGGTCTCTAAATACACATGGATACGGTCAGATATCAATAAATGGTAAATTTTATTCTGCTCACCGAGCTTCTTATACTCACTTTGTAGACGTAATCCCTGCGCATCTTCATCTTGACCACCTGTGCCGCGTTCGTTGTTGCGTCAACCCAAACCACCTAGAGCCGGTCACGCAAGCAGAAAACAACAGAAGGGCGCTACTGGCACAAAACCCAAGGCACGAAACCACCTGTAAAAATGGCCACGAAAGGACTGAAGCCAGAGATAAGCGGGGCTATAGATATTGCGTGCAGTGCCACCGTGAAGACGTTAAAAAATACAAAAAGAAACTACGTGAAGCAAAAAAAGAAAAGGGGAATAAAATTGGCCATTGACATCTGTATTACGCTCAATAAAAAGATCCCCATAACCCCAGCCAAGGAAAACAAAATGACCATCACCGCTCGCCCAGTTACCCACTACGAACTCAAAACCAAGCGCGGAACCATCACCGTGTTCCCTCAGCACCGAGCCAACACCGGGGCAAATATCAGGGCCGGTGTCATTTATGTGATGGACATTGCCGGGAATGAGTTTCCGGCCTACGCCAAGGACATCATGCCCAAGTGCGGAGGGATTTAATCCGTGAACATATCCGCCATCATATCGGGGTTATCGGGACTATGACCCCTCCCCGACTTCCCACCAATCAGCTCCCTATCACCCCAGCCAAGGAAAACAAAATGAATCGCCAACTACTCGCCACACGCATCACCGCACCGCCTTATTCTGCCGTCGCTCGTGCAAGAGATGTACGCTTCGGCCCTCTCCCCACTGCCGAGGCATTTATCTTGTGCCGTTGGAAGTTTGGTGTCTTCTTTGGCGCTGCTGACCGCCCTGTGATTCTCAAGAGCTTTGCTCTCAGCTCGGTGGTCGCTCATCAGCGTTCACTCCTCGCTTATGACGACTACCGAGCAAGGGATGCGGCCAATCTCGCAGACGTTGGCCTTTTCCAGTGTGCCAGCAACTTGATGAAATCGGTACCAGCTTCTCTCACTAACCCCACATCCACACCCCAACGGAGCCTCATCCACACCAACCGTCAGCTCCGAAAGGTAGCGCCATGAACACGGGAATGACCAACTACGACACGCTTCGGGATGCCCTTAAATTCATGCTCGGCGATGCGTTTGATGAGAAAATGCCGACCTATTTTATGCTTGGGGTCTTGCAGGTAAAAGTGTCAGCCTGGAAAGCCCGCATCACTGAACTGGAAAACGCGCAATGACACCGCCCCGACTCCCTCCCAATCAACTCCGAGTAATTAGATCCTACCGCCTAAAACCAGAAACCGCCGCTGCCATCGAAGAAATGGCGCAAGACGTAGACCTTTCCCAGGGCGCATTACTCGACTCAATCATTGAATGGTTCATAAAAACCCATGAAGGACCGCTATGATTGCCACGCATGACGCTGCCGAAGTCGCCTTAGCCATCCTGGCACGCAAGCATAAGCGACTCAAGGCCAAGCTCAACCGCCTCCCCATGCCACGCGCAGAGGTTTCCTGGCGCGGGCTTGTCATCATGTGGAGCGATCGATTCCCAGCATCCCGCGAAGAACCAAGGAACACCAAATGAACGAGCCAGACGACCATCACGACCTCGCCATTGTCGGCGTAGTCCTCGTCATCACCGCATTTTTCATCACTGTAGCCGGTGCCTTTGCGCTGGGCTATTGGTACGCAGGAGTCAAATTAATATGATCGAATCATTCCTCATTCAAAACCTCGGCCCTATCGCGCTCATCGCGTGCGTGGCTGGCCTAACCTTGGGGCTAATCCTATGACCACCGATGCACGCTTCACCCTATCCGGCACAGGCTTTTTTACCGAGCGATGCAATGGTCTGCCGCTCACCGTTCAAATGCACATCACCGATTCACTAGGCCGTATGCCACAATTATCCGCTACCTGTCGTAGCGTGTCAGACACGCGGGAGATGGCTAAGATCGCCGCAATCCTCAACGCCATGCCACCGATAATCGAGACAGGCAAATGACCGATCTACCACCAGGACCAGAACTAGACGCCTTGATCGCAACAAAAGTGATGGGGTGGGGAATCATCCATTACGCAGGGCATCAGATCATTCAAAGGCCAGGAATTACCATGAATGAGTGGAGTCCGTCACAAAGTATAGCCGACGCTTGGGAAGTCGTGGAGAAACTAAAGCACGCGGATAACTTTGAGATAGCTTTCTATGAAGGCGAATGGGTTGTTGGCAGTTACGTCAACGATGAGCCAATATGGGAAGCAAGTGCCGCTACATTGCCCCACGCGATCTGTCTCGCCGCATTGAAAGCCATATCCAAGTCATCCGGAAATCCCGGATAACTCAGCCCCTGCCAATCGCAGTAACCCTAACCACGAAAGAACACGATGACCGACAGCTATCTAACCAAACACACACGCAAAAACATCGACCGCATTTACGCATGGTACGAGGTCGAAAAGGATCGTGTACTCAGCGAGATGGACGCTGAAAGATATAGGCGGATCGTCTGTATCCAGAATGGATGCCTCCATGACTTCGGCCAATGGAAGCAGATCGACCAAGAAATGGTGGCCGGATGGGTCACGCGCTACGAACGTCAATGTCCGCATTGCGACGAGGCCGAGACGCAAAAAGATAAGCCCGAAGTCGATTATGCGATCAAGGTACGAGAGATCCCTAACCCGTTCTAACCCCCTGCCAATCGCAGCAACACCTAACCACGAAAGACCACGATGAGAATTGCCAAAAACCCCACCAAGATACTCGCTGACCTATTGCTATTCGACTCCTTCCCCGAAAGAGCGCATTTAATCGGAATGGAAAACGACAAAGGGGCTACTCGTCTCTATGTCGCAAGCGAGACTTCGATTGATGCTGGTGTTGTAACACGGCATTACATCAAAACGGAGGAAATACCGTTAAGTACGCCAGGGCTTAGGGAATTACTTGGGATCAATCCACCCACACCCCCTGCCAATCGCAGTAACAGCTAACCACGAAAGAAACACGATGAGAGTTTTAGTTGCTTGTGAGTATTCCGGGCGTGTACGTGAGGCATTCCGAAAGCGAGGACACGATGCTTGGTCGTGTGATTTGCAGGATGCAGATGACGGCAGCCAACATCACCTAAAGGGCGATTGTTTAGGATACTTAGGCATGGGCTGGGATCTGGTGATCGCGCACCCGCCATGCACATACCTATCAGTTAGCGGTCTGCATTGGAATAAGAGGCGCCCAGAGCGCGCGGCCATGACTGAAGCTGGCGCAGGATTTTTCCTTGAGTTCACCAAGCTTACATGCAAGTGGGCCATAGAAAACCCGGTTAGCTGCATGTCGTCGCGGTATCGCAAGCCGGATCAAATTGTCCAGCCATATGACTTTGGACACGACGCGAGCAAGAAAACATGCCTATGGCTCAATGGCTTGCCAAGGCTGGTTGGTAGCTCACGCGTTCCCGGCAGGATGGTCGATGGAAAGGAGCGATGGTCCAACCAAGACGACAGTGGCCAGAACGTGGTGAGGGATGAAAACGGCAAGATACTTCCTTGGAATGGGCCGGATACATGGAAGTACCGGAGCAAGACATATCAAGGCATAGCGGACGCAATGGCCGAGCAATGGGGAACCCCTGCCAATCGCAGTAACAGCGGCACTTGACCAATGCGAAATGCCTGTAGTATCTGAAACGTCGCCAGCGGTCTTGCACCCGTAACGACAGAAAAGCCGGAATCATGCACCATTCAATCGCACATCACCATCATTCAACGATAATCAGAGTTCCGGCTCTGGCTGCAAGATCGTTGCGTGGTGGTGATATGCCATTGAATGGCGCTGCTAAATGAAACGAATCTTTTCAGTACGATTAAATCTTGATGATATGGCTGCCTCGCTTGAGTTCTTAGAGGGAGACGCCGCCCTTGCTGAATGGCTGCGCGGGTTTCGTTATGGGCTGAGAGGGGCAGCAAGTCGCTGGCAAGATGGCCCTGGCGCTGATGGGTTTCGTATCGGCGCGTCATCGCTGGCAGAAGCGCAGGGCTTTCAGCTTGCCAAGTCAGACGGCGGCAAGAAGTCAGCGAAAGTAAGGAAAGAAAAGACAGGGACAGCACAACCGTCCAAAGATACATCGAAGATACCTCGAACACACATCGAAGACTCTTCGGTAAAAAACGGTAATTCCTCGAACCAATCGTTAATCGTTAATCCTTTATCTCTAAACTCTAATCGTGAATCCGTAAACGAGCAAGAACGCGCACGCCTCGCAGAGCTAGACATTTGCACCCCTACTAAACTCGACCCTAAGCCACCGTCAGACGCCGACCATTGGCAGATGCACGAAAAGCATCAAGCATGGGCAAGGGCTTTGATAGCCGCATCCTGCAAGATCGGACGCGACAACTGGACCGCATGGAAGGCATTGGTGGACCATTACAGCCTCAATAGCGCACTTTCAGCGGCAAAGGGTGTCCTAGCTACCGAACGCTGGCCCGACCGCGTAGAATCGACTCTAACCGCCTCCCGTGGGCAAGCTAACCCTGGCGATGTCGTCAAAACAATAAAGTTGAAACTATGACCTGGAACGAACCCGCCAACGATGACACGGAACCTGTGCCTAAAAAGTTAGGGGAGGACTTTAATCGTCTTATGGCTGAGATGATACCAGCTGACCGCATTCAACCACCAAAGCAACGCGAGACATGGGAGTGGACGGAAGCCGACACTTGGCAAGGAATCCCCCAGGAGTTCCACGGCGCGGTCATAAGCGATGGTCTGCTCTCGATCCTGCGCTCAGGGGTCAAGACGTTGGCAATCGTAGGCCCACCAGGAACAGGCAAGACGCGGACGCTGTACGCAATCGCTCACCGGATGCGTATGGCAACGCTTCGCAAGCTGGTCGGAACGTTTATCGAACGCGAGCGAGTCACCAAGGGTTATGATACCATTGATGAGCCAACAAGCGAAACGATCGCCAGAGAGATTAGATACGCCGAGCGGCTGGAGATCATAACCGAAGTTGGCGACATCCGAGCGATGAGGTATGACCGCGAAGCATTGGATAGCTGGGTCAATTCTCGCTACTGGCTGGCGGTTGACGACATCGGAGCGGTTGACCCTAGTGAATGGGTACGCGAGGCAATCTACCACCTTGCCAACGAGCGACGGGGCAAAGGTGCGCCGACGATATGGACCAGCAACCTATCACCGCAAAAGATACGAGACACATTCGGAGCCGCTATCGCTTCAAGAATACTTGGCGGAGCAGTCATCGAAACAGACGGAGCAGACCGGAGATTACAACCATGAAACCACAACAACGCGAAGCCGACGCGCAACACAACGCTAAGGGGATGGTAAAATGAAAATAAGAGACAAATCACTCAAGGTTTCTGTTGAGGTTCGGTGCAAAGACTGCCCGAAATATCAATGTTACTGGCCGAGAACTAATCCAGGCGTATTCACTCAAGGCCAAGGGTACCGGCATTACGGCGACAGCCGGGACAAGGAATGGCTGTGTGGAACTCGTGAAATAAACGGATGCCCAAATGAGCCGAAGACGATGGGGGAGAAATGAGCGATCGGGCATTGCAACTATTGCGGATCATCATGGAGAACGCGGATGTCTATGAACAACCATGGGATGACGGCACCAGAAGTAGGCAGGATAAAAGAGATCATCATAGCATTGTTTTGGCTAGATATATGGCCGACGCGCAACGCAACGCGGAGGGGATGGTAAAATGCCGTTCAATGTAAAATACTGCGCTAAATGCGAATATCCTAAAGGAGAACGCCTTTGGGACGCACTGGGAGAAGAGGTATGCCCAGACCACCCAGAAGAGCCTGTTGAGATCGAATGGGAAACAGAATACGGGCTTGAGCCAGTTGACGATGATGATGATGATCAATGAGTCCATAAACACACATCTCGACAAAAAGAATTAGGCGTATGATGCCACGACCAATGACCAAACTCAAAACAATCTGGTACGCAAGAAAAAAGCTACGTCTAGCAGGATTGCCGATACCGCCAGAGCTGCAACCGAAACCAAATACGGGAGGCGCGGGAATGCGACGATTGCCATGTGCCGATGAACGAACAGAGAGACGAAGACGGCAATGGCGGGATTATCGGGAAAGATTGAAGATGAAGAAACTTACCACCAACGAAGGGACACGGTGAAACCAAAGCCTAAAACGAAACTAGGCAAGCGGCTGCGGGCGATCCGAAAAAAAATCGTAAAATCAGGGGCTAAATTGCTGACGCTGAAACAAATCAACGAAGGGACACGACCATGAGCGAACACCGAGACACATTGACCATAATTTGCCCACACTGTGGCTACAAAAAAGACCCAGCCGAGTGCGGCATGGGCGACGGCGACGAAGAGGACATTGATTGCGGCAGGTGCGGTAAGTCGTTTCGTGTTTATTGCACTGTTCTTCGGACCTTTACCACGGAAGGGACACGACCATAATGCGCTCACTTTTTCTATCCACCCTCATCATCGGAGCCGTCAGCTATGACCAAGAACCGTCAGTCTACGCGATCAGCAAAGCGATTGCCCAAATTGAAACAGGCGAAAACTACAAAGGGCAAAAGGGGGAAGCGGGCGAAGTTGGTAAATATCAAATTTTGCCTGTTGTACTCAGGGAACGTGGTTGCTCTCCCACCGGGGACTACCGGGACTTCCAACGTGTTTATTCCTACTTTCGTGGTCGAACAGAAACGTGGCAAGATGCGTGTAAAGCGTATCATCGCGGACTTGGTGGCATCCACAAAAAAGCCGCGAAAGATTACGCGCAACGTGTCGCCAACTTGGTCGATAGCATGAGTCAATAAACACACCGATTGCAATAAAAAATAGCTGGTATGATGCCAGCCCACGGAGGAAAAATGAAACCTACTGACTACGAACGCGCCGTTGCACAACTTGCCGAAGACATTGCTAGCGACATGCGCGTTGGTGAATACACGGAAGACCTGTGGGCAGAAATTAGTCGCATGATGAATAGCGGCAAGGTCGAGGATCGGGACGCAGTAGAAGATATGAGCCTTGCAGATATTATCTTGATCGCATCTGCGAAACGTGCGGCCTCTGACATTTCACTGGATGCCATTGATAAGATACTGGACCAATGGCGTGAGGAAGCTGCACGAAGATCGTGCAGATGCACGATACGAAGACATCGAACGAACCAACTAAACCAACCCTAACACGGAGAAAAACCATGATTCACGTTACCATTCCCACCACCGGACATAAAATGTCCATCGAAGATATGGCCCTGCCAACCGCAGCCGCAGAGCATCTGGCCAAGTCGATTGAGCAACTGGCTAAACGCCGGCCATCAGCGATTGCCAAGGAGCTACGCGAGGCACTCAATGTGAAAGCTGAGCAAGACAAAATAGTGGAGTCGTTAGAAAAGGAATTGTCTGAATGCGTACAAGAGCGCTCTATTGTGGGCTTTTCAGCATGGGAAAATAGTGAATTTGTGCATTATCACGCCATTATCACGCCAGGGTCGTTCATCTTGGATTACATTACGGAGGCAAAATGAGCACAATTTACTATAACGACATCATCCAGGGGGCCCCTGAGTGGCACGAGCTAAGACGAGGCATTGTGACCGCATCAACCGCAGGAGTTTTAATCACTCCAACCGGCAAGATTGCCGACAATGACACCGTGAGAAAATTAGCCTATCAACTAGCAGCGGAACGTTTGACCGGACGAGTTGAAAAGTCATTCGTTAGTTTTGAAATGGAACGCGGGCATACTGAGGAGGTTTTCGCAAGAGAACTTTACAGTAAGACATACACTGAGGTATGTGAATGTGGATTCATTGAGTCGTCCGACCTTGGTTTCCGCGTTGGCTATTCACCTGACGGTCTAGTCGGTGCCGATGGGCTGATAGAAATAAAGTCCCGCCATGCTAAATACCAAGTGCAAACGATATGCACGCAAGCGGTCCCTGGCGAGTATATGTTGCAACTTCAATTCGGCCTATGGGTATCTAAGCGTAAATGGATTGATTTTGTTCAGTACAGCAACGGAATGGCGATGTATAATCACCGCGTTTATCCAGACCCTAAGACGCTCGCTTTAATCAATGAGGCTGTCATTGCTTTTGAAGCCCGTGTCATTGCGATAATAAACGACTATACAATGAAATCAAAAGACTTGCCAGTCGCCGAGTATATCCAACACGCTGACGGTTCAGACATTGAGGTAGGCTAACATGATCGATTTAAGTAAAACCATCGAAGCGAAATCAGACCAACTGAATGCGGACGACCTTTTAGGCGGTCCGCGCATTCTAAAGATAACAGCGATCAAAGCCGGTGGAGCAGATCAGCCAGTCGCTATCTCCTACGAAGGCGACGGCGGGAAACCGTGGAAGCCAAGTAAAGGGATGCGGCGTGTGCTCGTGGCAGCATGGGGAGCGGATGGAGAGGGCTACATTGGCCGATCTGTAGAGGTCTATTGTGAGCCAGCAGTTAAATGGGCAGGGGAAGCGGTTGGGGGTATCCGAATAACGCGAATGAGCGACATTAAAAACGCTATCGTTAGTCCTCTGACGCTTACCCGTGGGAAGAAAACGCCAGTAACCATTAGGCCGCTTGATGCGGCTACCAAGAAGACGCTTACCATTGAGGACCGGCAGAAAAAAACGCTTGATCTTATCTACAACGCGGGCGTCAATATAACCCAAGAGATTGAGAATGCAGTGTTCGCATGTGGGACACCTGAGCAACTGAAAGCAGTCTTTGAGTCAGCGACGACAAAGGCGACACCATGATAGGACCAAGAATGCTTGAGGAATTGCTCGGCATAATCATCGGGATTGCCCTGATTGCCCTCTGCTGGATTGTCATTTGGCTATGTCAGCATATCACGATCGGATGGGTGTCGTGACGTGGCACTATCAATTTCACCACCACGACCAACACGGCCCAGCGCATCCATGCCAGGGCGCAGATTGCAGCGCCAAACGCGCAACGTACCGGCTCTGTGCTGAGCGTGGCAAAGACGCAGGCGCTAAAAACTTCTGTACGAATTGCTCGGCTAAATCAGCGATGAAGCTAGGGTTGGCATTCCCGCCATTGAATAGTCCGCAGGCACTAACTAAAGGGAACAAATGACAGACCATTGGACGGCACTCGGCAATGTGATCGCCGGATACAAAGAGCGAATCCACAAGCTAGAGGCGCAGCTTGTGGATCTTCAAGTCAAAAATACCGCTAAATATGAGATTATCTGCAATCTACAAGATTGGCTAGAATTAGCTGAAGCATCCCTTAAGTGCGCTGGTTACGAAAAGACGCCAACAGGAGCATGGAAGCCGCCGCTAGGCAAGCGGCCAGACTTTGAGGGGCAGGATGTCATCAAGGCGGCATTAGCGTTAACAAATGCGTGTGATGAATTGCGTATAAAATGCCGAGATTACGAGATGCGAGTATGACGCAACGCACCGAACTCGTCCGACAGTTACGCCGCAACCTGACAATCGCCATATGGGAACTAGCCTTAGCGATCAAGCAAAAGCGCGGGGATCATGCGATAGATTTTCATGATTCCAACCGAGCGAATATCAATAAAATGCTATTAGACTTAGCGGAAGGATGGGGGCAGGGATGAGGATATTAGCGATAGATCCAGGGAATACGCACTCGGCGTTTGTTGTGCTAAACGGCGCGGCAATAGAGCACGGATATGTTACCAACGAGGAAATGCGTAAATGGTTTCCTTTGGCTATGCTGAAAGTTGATGTAATCGCCATTGAAATGATCGCCTGTTACGGGATGCCAGTGGGAAGCGAAGTGTTCGATACATGCCGCCACATTGGGAGACTTGAACAGATAGCCTATGAGACAACGGGTCCAGCGGATTTAATGCTCGTTTATCGGAAAGAAGTGAAGATGCACCTATGCCACTCGATGAAGGCCAATGATGCGTCTATACGGCAGGCGCTAATTGACATGTACGGGCCAGGGAAACTGGCGGCGATAGGGACTAAGAAAGCACCGGGACCACTGTACGGCATTAGCGGAGACGAATGGGCCGCTCTCGCAGTCGGGGTCACGGCGATGGAGAAAATCAAATGATCTGCCCACATTGCGGGAATCACGCCACTGATTCATCAACCGGACGATGGTGGTGTTTGCGGTGCAAGAACGGCACCAAAACGAAAGGGAGCAAAGAGCTGGAATCTCTGCGAACAAAGGAAGTCTGATGTGGACGATCTTATTCGTCATACTGGCGATTATCGCGTGCGTGTTTGTTCTTTTTATCACCTTGGCCCTTTTAGGATTTTGACATGATCGCACTCACCACCGCCGAAAAGCATGCGTCTAAACTGCTTGTCCGTCCATTGCTAGACGTAATGGGCAAGGATCACACTATCAATACCGTACATCTAGCTACGGGCATCAGTAAAGACACGCTGAGTAAATGGATATGCGGAGATGCTAATTTGTCACCGAGCAATCAAGAGAAGATACGGGCGTTTATTGATGCGCCGACTGAGGCGACACCTAAATGGAAAGACTCTGACAGATACGGAGTGAAGTCTAGCGTCGAGACATCCTGCGGCGACGTTGGCGGATGACCCACCACTCGTTGCCATCGCCACCAGCACCGGAGACAGTCCCAAGCCAGAAGAAAATCAACATTAGGGCGCTACGACGAGTATGACGCCGCTGT
>Ga0181355_1000682_pt1 | contig 14696 bp, 15 predicted proteins | sample Fa13VDMM15DN_FD_130099 | JGI IMG/M metagenome (GOLD analysis project Ga0181355, IMG submission 130099) | Freshwater viral communities from Lake Michigan, USA - Fa13.VD.MM15.D.N | ecosystem: Environmental > Aquatic > Freshwater > Lake | place: USA: Michigan | collected 2013-09-23 | reverse complement strand
CAAGAACTTTTTTGTGCTTTGTGAAAAAAACTTTTGTGTCATACGTGAAGAAAAAACTTGACAAGACCCCCCCTATTTCTCAAAAAATGCGCGATAGTTCTGTTAGAAAAGAGGTGGGGGGATACTATTCTCAGTCTCCCCTACCAACAACAACATTCCTTTGCGCATAGGCACACGCGCACAGCGTAGAATGTGCTGCTCCGCACCACCCCCCCACCCCCTTTTGTCAAAATCGCGAGTCGCATTCTCAGAATAACTTAAAAAAAACCCAAAAAAAACCAACGCCCCCATTTCATAAAACCATTTTTAATCAGAAAAAGGTGTAATACTTTACGATGTCAGTTATACGCTACGAAAATATTCCAGTCTCTATGCCCCGAAACGATTTCGCTGGTAAGAAATACATTGCACCCGCAAACAATGTATCTATTTCTCATTCCGCGAAAACAAATGCATATAGAACTTTTGCCCCGAATACTTTTCCAGAAATGAGAGTTGGCGGCAACACAGATACCAAAATAACTATCGCATTTCCGCTGTGCAACAAGTTTGCCAATAATGTTTCTTCTGCTGATTCATACAATTTCGGATCAGGCGTTTTCGCTAATCTTACAGGAACAGGCAGCACTGACATAACAATCGGGGGTCGAACATTCAGTGGATGTTATCTTGACAGCTTGTCTATAGACATTGCGCCATTTCAAGCTGCAACGATGTCCACCTCTTTTACATGCACGAATCCACCTACAGGTCTATCAATGCTTTCGGGGCTAAGTACAGGTGAAACAAACATGACCAGCAAATTTGCATATGGTCATTTCGCAGTACTTTCGGGGGCTGATAATTATTCTTCTGACATTCACTCTAGCATTTCCTTTTCTCTTGATTTAAAAAGAACCTATTCCTATGCAATTTCTAAGCGCAACGCTTACAATGTCTTTTTGGATGAAGCAAACAAGCAACTACAAATAAAAGCAACAAACATAAAAACATTTATCAACGAGTCTGGAGCGCTTTCTTCTTTTTCTGTTGATTTAAAAAATGAATCGGGTGAATACGTTTTGCCATCAGGAACGCTGTCAACTTCTTCTCGCGGCAGATTAAATGCCCAAAATCTATCTTCTTCGCCGCCAAATATTTTCATCGCAGATGTAACTATCGACGAACCGTTGCTATAAATGAGTGTAAACTATACAAATGCCTAAAAAACGATTTAGTCAGTCGGACTCTGTTGAGATTCAATTGAATCAAACCAACAAAATTAAAACTAAGAAAAAGAATTTCAGATTCACCCCAAAACAGATTCAACTGCTGGGGATGATACTAGACCCCGAAAATAAAATCATTTTTATATCTGGGGCGGCGGGAACTTCTAAAACATATATGGCGCTTTACGGAGCAGTCGAAATGATGTCAGAAGACCCCGAAAAACAACTGATTTATATTCGCAGCATCATTGAAAGTGCTGACAAAGGACTTGGTAGCTTACCTGGAGATATTGCAGAAAAGTTTGATCCATTCTTGATGCCTCTCTACGATAAGTTGGAAGAAATTGTTTTGCCGCAAGATGTGGCGCATCTTAAATCAACAGGAAGAATAAGTGCCGCACCAATTAACTTTTTGCGTGGAGCAAGCTGGACGAACAAAATCATTGTCGCTGATGAAGCTCAGAACTTTTCCGCGAAAGAACTTATTACTTTGATTACAAGGATTGGAGAAGGCTCAAAGATTATCATCTGCGGCGATGCTATGCAGAGTGATATTGGAAAGCTCAAGACAGGCTTTATACCTCTACTCAATACTTTTAATGATGAAGAAAGTAAGCAAAAAGGAATTCAAACATTCGTGTTCACTAAAGAAGATATTGTTCGCAGTGAAATCTTAAAATTCATCGTGAAAAAGTTAGAAGAGCGCGACTTTCATGTGTAAATAATTATAACAGGGTTACACACAACGCTCGCAGCGAAATGCAGGAAATATACGTGTATTCCCTGCCTTTTCGTGCCTTTTTTTATATTGAAAAAGTGATAAAAAAACTCATCATTAATTATGAGCGTTATTTATTGTTCTGAGTGCGGAAAGAAGCACGAATATAATTTTGCAAAGCCTAACTTTTGTTCTAGTTGTGGTAGTTCTTTTGGGGCAACTAAACCTAAAAATCAAAAGCCTAAAGAAGAAGAGGAAGAGGACTACGAAGACGGGGACGAAGAAGATTTTGAAGATGATGGCGAATCATTTACCAATTCTACTCGCGTCCCAAACATTCGCAAAATCCAAGTAGAAGTGGAAACGTCAGCAGTGTATAGCACTTTTGATCTGGGATCTCTTATTGGTTCCGAATCGAATCCAATGCCAAAAGGTTCAACAGCTCAAAGAAGAAACCGCCCAACTTCTCTCGAAGACTTTAAACAAAAAAAGAAAGTAAGTGGAAACTCCTAAGAAAAAGACATACGAAGAGTGCTACACTATTATAGACACTGTTGTTTCAAAATATCAAAGCAAGTGGAGGCTTAATGCCATAAACTGGTTTGACTTTGAAGATGTAGCACAAATTGTTAAAACTCACATTTTCAAAAAGTGGCACTTGTGGGATCAAGAGCGACCATTGGAACCTTGGGTTTCGAGAATCGCTTCTCACCAAATCAAAAATATAGTACGCAATAATTATACCAACTATGTTAAGCCTTGTATGTCTTGCCCCCACAATCTTGGAGATAATCTATGCTCTTTGACGAAATCAGGTAATCAAAACTCTTCTTGCTCAATGTATGCAAAATGGGCTAAATCAAAGCGTCAAGGATATGGCGTAAAGATGCCGCTAGCAATGGAAAACCATCAGCAAGAGATTGATTTATTTACTGATTCTGGTATGGATTTTGATTCATCTATCAAAAGAATAAATGAAGTTCTAAAAAAAGAATTATCTGAAGAACATTATCAAGTGTATATGATGTTGTTCTTTGAAGATTCGTCAGAAGACGATGTAGCCAAGTATATGGGATATAAAACTTCTGAAAAAAACCGTGCTGCTGGCTACAAGCAGATTAAAAATCTCAAAAAAATGCTGAAAGAAAAAGTGCAAAAAATCATTGCCGAAAACGACATCATACTATGAGTTTAAACGACGAACAAAAAGAAAAAGTCCAAGACGCTTTTGGCAAGAACCCCGATTTGAATGAAATCGTCAAATACGTATTTGACAATCCACAACTCGACGGTCGTTCAAAAGAAGGACGCGAAGTAAGAAAGTATATGGTCGCAGCAGGTATGAAATTCAATACCGCTCGCCGCGAAAAAAAAGAAGATATTGTCTTCTCGCCACAACAAAAGCAATTCATTATTGATCAAGCGAATACTGGTTTATCCTCGTTGGCTATTGCTGAACTACTTTTCCCAAAACAAGAAATCAAGCCGCTGTCTATGGAACAGCGAGCTGTTTTCACATTGATGAGAGAAATCAATCCCGACTACAATCCTTCTCAAGACACAGGCTCTGTGCTGTCAAGCTACGTGGCTCCGAAGGCGGTAGGCAGGGTCGTGAAAAAAATTAACGATGCGACTGGAAATGTATTCGAGGAAGATAAGATTAATCGTCAGCACAGGATTTGTGTAGACAAATTAACAATTAACTTAAACAACTCTCGGTTCGTGAAAATCATGAACAATTACACATTGAAAGACGATAGAGAATTGTTCGAGCAAGAGTTTATTCGTTTAACTTGGGACAAGCCAGATTTAACATCAGACGAAATTAACCTCTACATGAACGTATGCAAAGAAATCATTAATCTTGAGGTGATTAGTAAGCATTTGAATAAGCTGAACGATATGTTCGACATCGCTAATGATCAAGAAGAAATGAGCGTTAGATTGGCGGAAATCATTAAAGCAAAAAGCGGTGAATACCATCAATGCGAAACACGTATTGAAAATCTAACTAAAAAACTTCAAGGAGACAGATCTTCCAGAATGCAAAGTAAGCAGAAAGAAAATGCTTCTCTTTTGGCGTTGGTGCAATTCTTCCAAGACGAAGATGAGCGTAAGAACATGGTCAAAATCGCGGAAATGCAAAAACAATTAGTATCAGAAGAAGCGAATAGACTAGAAGGAATGGAAGAGTGGAAAGCAAGAATTCTCGGCTTATCAAAGTATGATGTCATTTAATTGTAGAGAGTGCAAGGAGTCATTTGATTCATTAAAAAGCCTACACCACCATATCAAGAAACACGATATGATGTTGGGAGATTATTACGTTAAGCATTATCCACGCTTCAACAAACTGACAGACGTTGCTATTCAGTTCAAAACGTATGAGGATTACATGGAGAGAGATTTTGCCACATACGATCAATTAGTCGAGTGGTGTGATACAGCGAATCAGGAAGAAGTTGGGGCATATATTCTTTCATTGCTTAAAAAACGCATAGAAAGAAAGGGCTTGGATTATGGTCCATGCTCGACTGAATTGTTCACATCAGACTTGCCGCCAATTAGAGTATACAAACGTATCTTTGGTAGCTATAAAAAGGTATGTGATGAATGTGGCGTTAAACCAATGTTTGGATCGAACTTGCCACAAGAATTTCACAATGACTACAGAGATGTAAAGATTTTGATTGATACCAGAGAACAGCAACCGCTCAAGTTTCGTTACTCTGCGCCATTAAAGCTCGATGTCGGAGACTATGCCGTTACATCAGAGAACTTTAAGTATACGTATGCGGATAGAAAATCGTTTTCTGATTTTTGTAGTACTTTGTCAGCAGAGTATAAGAGATTCGTCAGAGAGCTGCAACGCTGTAGACAATCGGAGTGTTTCTTATTCATTGTGATTGAAAGCGATCTACACAAGATGCGCGAAATCAACAAGTATGCCCCCAAAAGATCTAATCTCGACTATATCTTCCATAACATGAAAGAACTGCAAAGAGATTTTCGAGACTGTTGTCAATTTGTTTTCGCAAAGAATAGAAGCAGCAGTCAAATACTAATACCAAAGCTACTAATGCTTGGTCCAAAAATCTGGAACGTAGATGTCCAATACTTTTTGGATGCTGGAGAAATGAATTACTTTGAAATTAAATAAATATGGCGTGGGAAAAAGGACATCAAATATTACATAAGAAATTTGAAAATGTAAACCAAGAAATCTTGGACACAAAAGGCTTCATTGAAGAAGAAAAGGCTAAAGTTCTTTTGTATAAGTTCTTGCGCGAGAATCCATCTTTTACTTCAGAGCTTATTTCAGGAATTTCATTGTTTCCATTCCAACACATGGCTATTAAGGCGATGATGGAGACGGATTACTTTTTGGGCATTTGGAGCAGGGGATTATCAAAATCGTTCACAACGGGTATTTTTGCGGCTATGGATGCTATCTTAAATCAAGGCGTTTATATTGGCATCATATCGAAGTCTTTCCGTCAAAGTCGAATGATCTTTAACAAGATTGAAGAAATTGCCAAGAGTCCAAAAGCTGCATATCTATCACAATGTATTACAAGAGTGAGTAAATCTAATGACCAATGGGTTATGGAAATTGGGCGCAGTAAAATCATCGCTCTTCCTCTTGGAGATGGTGAAAAACTAAGGGGTTTCCGTTTTCAACGAATGATTATTGACGAGCTTCTTTTGATGCCTGAAAAAATCATTAACGAAGTTATTCTTCCGTTCTTGGCGGTTGTGGAAAATCCAACAGAGCGTCAAAAGATGTATGATCTTGAAACAAAAATGATTGAGGCGGGAAAAATGATAGAAGAAGATCGCTACAAATGGTCTCATAACAAGATTATTGGACTATCTTCTGCTTCATACAAATTCGAATACTTGTACAAGCTCTATCAGCAATACGAGAACCTTATTCTCAATCCCTCTAAGCAAGATAATGCTCATCGAGTGATTATGCACTTGAGCTATGACTGCGCCCCGAAACAACTTTACGATCAAAACCTTTTGGATCAGTCTAAAGCTACTATGAGCGAAGCTCAGTTTGAAAGAGAGTTTGGTTCGATCTTCACAGACGATAGCTCTGGTTACTTTAAAGTTAGTAAAATGGCAGCTTGCACCATTCCCGACGGCGAAGGACAGTCAGTAGAGGTTGCTGGCAACAAAAATAGCGAATACATACTATCATTTGACCCATCTTGGTCAGAGAGCGAAGGTTCCGATGACTTCGCCATGCACCTCATTAAACTCAATGCCGATAAACGATCAGGGACAATAGTTCACTCGTATGCTTTGGCTGGTGCAAATTTGAAAAAGCACATTGTATACTTCCACTATCTTTATACACATTTCGACATCCGAATGATTGTTGGTGACTATAACGGCGGCGTTCAGTTTATTAATTCCTGCAACGAAAGTGAAATCTTTAAAAAGGCGGGAATTCAAATCCAATGCATTGATTCCGATTTCGATGATCCACAAAACTACAATGCCGATTTGCGCAGCGCTAGAAATCAATACAATGTAGAATCAAAGAAAATATGCATACTTAGAAAGCCTAGCTCATCATGGATTCGTTCGGCAAATGAGATGCTGCAAGCTGCTTTTGATCATAAGAAGATTTGGTTTGCGGGTACGGCTTTAGATGACGATTATTCGCGGCAAAAGTCAGCAGCGATTCCTATTGATGAGATTACATTCTCACGATACAATGATGAAGGCGACTCATACGCAAAACAAATAGACTTCATTGAGCATTTGAAAGATACAGTTGACGCTACCAAAGTTCAATGCGCATTGATTCAAGTATCTACAACAGCGAACGGTTCTCAATCATTTGATTTGCCATACAACCTCAAGAAGCAGCGAAACGCTGATAAAGCAAGAAAAGACTCTTACTCTGCTCTAGTGCTTGGCAACTGGTTAATGAACATTTATTTTGATATGATGGCAACTCCAGAGGCAGCTGCGCAGACTACATTTGTCCCAATGTTTGTTGATTAACTTTTAAAGTTAACTTTTAGACTTTTTTGTGTAATATAGAGTAATGGATAAGCGACATTATAACAAGAAATCAGACTACTGGAAAAAATTCGAAAAATCGCAAATTAAAATCATGGCACATGCTCATGAAGACTATGAGCCAGAATTATGTGGCGAGCCGTTTTATGTTGCAGAGGCATCATTGAACACTTCTTTTGCAAGCGATGACTATACTCGCGTAGATAGTTCTTCTCGTAGTGGTAGTCGTAGGAATAGAGCCGCTACATCAAGAACTCATGATCGCTTTAGCAGCATACGTAATGGGCTTTTGCCTTATAGTTATGCCATGGATGGTGTCAATGTTCGCGAGGCAATCGAACTGTGTCAAAAAGCTTACGCCAATGTCGCTGTGTTCAGAAACTCTATCGACATCATGTCTGAGTTTTCCAATACCGAACTGTATCTTGACGGCGGATCGCAAAAGAGTCGCGATTTCTTCAATCAGTGGTTTAAGAAGATTAAGCTATGGCGTTTGAAAGATCAATTCTTCAGAGAATTCTATCGCAGTGGAAACATTTTCTTTTATCGCGTAGATGGAACGATTCAAGCCCAAGACTTTACTAAGTTGATGCAACAAATCGCGGAAGAGAAACCAACTTCCAGCAAAGTTCCTGTTAGATATATTTTGCTTAATCCGTTTGATATTGTCGCAAAACGCGGATCGAGCTTTGAGACTGGATCGTATGAAAAAATTCTTTCTGAATACGAGATGGCTCGTTTGCAGAATCCAGTTTCCGAAGAAGATAAGGAAACTCTTAATGGTTTGCCTGAGAATGTAAGAGAAGATATTAAAAGAGGGGCTTATTATCAAAATGGATTAAAAATCAAACTCGATCCAGATAAAATCATTTTTGTTTTCTACAAAAAACAAGACTACGAACCATTCGCAATTCCATTTGGCTATCCAGTCTTAGAAGATATTAATGCCAAGCTTGAATTGAAGAAAATGGATCAAGCAATTACTCGCACTGTTGAGAATGTCATTCTATTGATTACAATGGGAGCTGAGCCAGAAAAAGGCGGTATCAATCAAAACAACTTGATGGCTATGCAAAAACTATTCAAGAACGAAAGCGTTGGTCGAGTTCTTGTTTCTGACTATACCACAAAAGCTGATTTCGTTATTCCTGACCTGAATAAGGTTCTTGGTCCAGAAAAATATAAAATTCTCAATGAAGACATTAAACAAGGACTTCAAAACATTATTGTCGGAGAAGAGAAGTATAGCTCTACAGAAGTTAAAGCGGAAATCTTTTTGGATAGACTCAAAGAAGCTAGAAATGCGTTCTTGAATGATTTCTTGCAGCCCGAAATTAAAAGAATCGCTAAAACTCTTGGATTGAAAAAATATCCTACTGCTAAGTTTAGAGATATTGACATTAGAGATAAAACACAGCTTATGCGCGTAACTACTCGATTGATGGAGCTTGGTATTATCACTCCACAACAAGGTATTGACATGTTTCACACTGGCGAGTTTCCGAAATCAGAAGATATTGCAGTATCTCAGCCCGAATTTATTTCGCAGCGCAAAGAAGGTTTCTACAATCCAATCGTCGGTGGCATTCCGACAATCTCAGCGCCAGAATCAAAAGTTTCCGAAGATTCTGGACCGATTAATACGACTCCAAAAGTTCCTGGTCGTCCAGAAGGAACAACTGGTATTCCATTGGCGAAAGCTAAAGTATCAGTAAGGAATATTCGTGGCATTGTCACAAAAATCGAATCTCTTCGCGCATCTATCGAAACCAAATTGAAAGCATCGTTGTCGCTGGAAACACTGTCTGATAATCAACAGGAGATGGTGAATAAGTTGTGTGAAACTGTTATTGTTTCAAGCAATTTAGAAAGTTGGGACGAAGTTGCATCTTCATGTGTAAAGGATTTTGAGAATATCGCTTCTTTATCTACTTTACCAGAAGTATTAGAAGCAGCAGCCGAATTTGAAATTGAAGATGATTATTCTGCGGCATTGTTATACCATTCACAAACAAAATAAATGAAAATTAATCCAGAAGACATTAAAGTGCCACTCGAAAAAGTAGTGGAAGTTAAAAACAGAGAAGTTCAAGTATCCATTGGTAAAATGACATACGCGAAAGCTGAAATGTATAAATCATTCATGAGTACATGCGCATCAGATGATAAAGCTCTCATTGATACTACAGATATGGATGATGAATCAACCATGAAAGCTTGTGCGATGCAATTTGATAAAATGAAAACAATGCTTATGGAAAAAAGTGATTCTGGAGAATTGACACCAGGGCAAAAAAAACTTCCACTAGCTCTTCAAAAAGCCATCCTCAAAAAGATGGATAAGTCATCTGATCCAGCTTCTCATGAAAATAAAGAAACTGATAAAGAGGAAAAAATGGAAGAGGGCGAAGACGATTGATTTTTAATATGAAAAAAGATTATCTATACACGACTTCTTTTGATTCGCCGATTCTTGCTTATACGCAAGAAGAGGAGTCGTTTATATCTAAAGCATCTTTGAAAAACTTACGTTCTTTATTGCCGCAGGATATTGACTACTCGCAGAATATCGACTTGCTTGGCGTGGCTTTTAATGCGGCAGTAGTTAATCAATTCAACAAAAATGACGACGGTATCGACTCTGTTTTGGCGGCACAAGTAGTTCAAAACTTTAAGCATAAACCCACTAATATCGAACATAATAAAGAAAACATTGTTGGACATATTATCAACGCTGGATTTAGCGAATATAACAATTCCAATAAAATGATTTCAGCAGAAGAGGTTCGCGATATGAAAGATCCTTTCAATATTGCCTTGGGCGCTGTTGTTTATAAACAAGTAAATAAGGACTTTGTAAAATTGATTGAAAGATCAGTGGATGAACTCGACACGCTTCACGAAGCGATTTCTGCTAGCTGGGAAATTGGCTTTAGCGAATACGACATTTTGGTCGGCAGCAAAAATTTGAAAGACGCTGAGCGAGTTGATCCAAAACACTTTGATCATATCAAGCCGATGTTGAAAGCTTACGGCGGAAACGGCTCAATGAAAGATGGAACTAGAGTGTATCGACTCCTTAAAGGAGAAATCTTTCCTCTCGGTATTGGATTCACTACTAAACCAGCCGCCGATGTAAAAGGTTTATATTCTGAAAATGCAACTACCAATAGCATCACCTTCAAAGACAAAAGAGATGTGAAAGCCTATTTTGATATTAAAAATAACATTTTTTCTAAAAAAAATAACGCTTTTATTTCCCATTTAGATAATGATAATGTAAAAAACAAAAAAGAAACTAATATGGATATTGAACAAATTCTTGCCGAACTGAAAGGTCTCCTTGTTGAGAAGAAATTCTCCGAAGAGGCAGTTGCTAATATGACGCAGACCTTCGCTGAAGCGATTAAAAAGAAAGACGCAGAATATCGCGATTCTATGACCAAAGCCGAAAAAGAAAAAGAAGACATGGCTAAGGAAAAAGAAGACATGAAAGATGCTGTCAAAAAAGTTGAGGCTGAACTTAAAGCTGCTGTTGAAAAAATTCAAGAGTTTGAAAACTTCCAAAAACAAGAAGAAGCTGTTGCTCGTTTCAATTCCCGTATGGAAGTGATCGACCAAGGTTACGAGCTTGACGACGAAGATCGCAAATTTTTGGCTTCTGATCTTAAAGAACTCGCTCCTACCGAAGAAGCTTTTGCTTCTTATCAAGATAAGCTTGCCGTTGTGTGGAAACACAAAAACAAAGAAGCTAAAGCAGCTTTCGAAAAACAAATTCAAGCTCGTATTGACGAAGAAGTCGCTAAGAAAATTTCCGTTTCAAATGCTTCTGAAAACAAAACCGCAGAAGAAATAGCTCAAGAAGCTCTTGACAATGCTAAAGCTTCCGAAATGACTCTTCCAAACAATAACGAAGCTCAATCACAACAACCCGTCTCTTTCAAAGAAAAATTTGCTAATGCATTTAGCAGAGAAAACATTGTAATCTCCTAATTTTAAACAAAAAACAATCTAATAAAAAAAATATATGGCACTTAGAACACTACCATTCAGACAGTATAACGAAACTGATGTCATCAACATGTTTGCTATGGGTACTGGATTCATCAATGAATCTGTTACCGACAGCGGCAATGGCGATGCTGGCATTTTCGTTACCGTGGAATCTGGCAACCTCAATCTCGATACTATCGTGTATGACAGCGCTTATGACTCCTATCTCGGCAAAACCAATTACCCACACGTTGGAGTTAACCAATATCCTCGCGTCTCCCTCTCGCTGAAACCAGCGACTTCTGGCGATAGCCTTCTTGGTATCACTCTCCGTCAAACTGCTAAGACTGACGAAAACGGTGAAAAACTTCTCTACTACCCACAAAAAGCTGAAGAGCTTATGTGTATGCTTCCTGGTCAAGCAGTTCCTGTTGCTAGCCGTGGTGTATTCACACTCGCTGCTTCTGCTTTCGCTGGTTCTGTTCCAGCAGTTGGTTCTGGCTTCAAACTTCCTAGCGGTGTCAGCGGTAAAGTTACTGGCTGCACTAACAGCGATGCCCAGAAAGTCGGCACGGTTTTGGCTACTGGCTCGCGCACAGCTAGCGTTTCAACCGCAAACCTTTCAGATCCTTTGACTGGCTCGTATGCCATGGTCTTATTGGGTTAATACTTACAACTTAGAAAAATAATCATATGAAAATTACTCTTAAAAGAACTCCAGAACAAATCGAGCTTGTGAAAGCTATGGCTTCGAAAAATCGCGCTATCGCGACCGAAGCTCAAGTTGCACTCGCTGAGTTCATCGGTCCTGTGTTGGCTGAAGTGATCAACAACGCTCCTACGTTGAGCAACTTGTTCACCACTCTTCAATTCAATGCCGATGACAATCCTAGCATTCCGCTTGACCTCTATTATGATGTTAACGCTGAAGACTATATCGAAGTTTACAGCCAAAGCGCTGCTGGCGGTCTTCCTCAGAACCAAGTGCTTCCCACTGTTTCTGAAATGAAGATTCACACCTACACTCTTGACTCCGCATTGAGCTTTGATAAGCGCTATGCTGCTAAGAGCCGCTTGGATGTAATCAGCAAAACCTTCACTCGCCTCGCTCAAGAAATCCTTTTCAAACAAGAAAAAACTTCTGCTAACCTCCTTCTTGGAGCGCTTGCAGCTGCTCAAACCAACGGCAAAAAGCACGTTCAACGTGCCAACACCAACGGTCGTTTCCTCTTGGCTGATTTGAACGAATTGTTCACTCTCGCTAAGCGTATCAACACCTCTTGGGTTGGTGGCACTCCAGATGCTCGTCAAGGTCGTGGTCTTACAGACATCATCGTGTCTCCTGAAGTTGTTCAAGAGCTTCGTGCTATGGCTTACAATCCTATCAATACCAAAGGTTCACCTGCTGGTGGCACTCCTACTGATGGTATCGCTGCTCCTGATGACATGAGAACCGCCATCTATAACTCCGCAGGTATTCCTGAGTTTTATGGTGTAGCTATCATGGAAATCAATGAGCTTGGTCGTGGTCAACGCTTCAATACCATCTTTGACACAGTTGCTGGCTCAACCGCCTTCACTAACGCTGCTGGAGGCAACTCCGCTGCATTTGATGGCGCTGCTGAAGAGATCATCATTGGTCTTGATCGTGGTCGTGAGTCTCTGATCCGTGCTGTTGCTGTGGATTCGGAAAATGGTTCGGAGTTCTCTCTGACCGCCGATGACCAATACAGCGTTCGTCAGAAGAAAATCGGCTACTTCGGCTCGTTGGAAGAAGGTCGCATGGTGCTTGACACCCGCGCTCTGGTTGGCAAGATCGTTTCGGGACTTGCTTAATAGATTCAGGCTGGGGGGTTCGCCTCCCAGCTTCTAGTAGACCCACCTCGCCTCTCAACGATGCGCACTAGGTGGGTATTTTTTTGCTTAAATTTAATATTTAAATGTTACCATAAAGTATGGCTAGAAAAAAACAAATAGTAGAAGAAACCAATGGAATGATTCAAGAACCTGTATCTCAATCAATTGCCAGCGCTCCAAAAAGAACACTCATTCAAGAAATTGAAGAAATGAAAGCATCTGGCTTAGTTGGCACTCCAGATTTTACTGATAAAATGCGCCAGTTGGAAGTTATGTTGGGCGTGAGTCAAATCAGTCCATTTGGCACAAATGAGCTGGAAATCTTTGAACAGAATCTCGCGGAAATGTCTCTTTCTGATATGCAAAAACTTGCACTCAAGATTGGCACAAATCCATATCACGAAAAGCCTGTATTGAAGAAGAGTCTCATTAGAGAGTTTACTGCTTACACACGCAATAGTCGCCGCAACATTATGCCCACTGCTGTACAGTCGTTTGTTATCGACCACAACAATCCCAAGCATCAAGAATTATTGAAGCTACTCAATAACTAAGTGTAAAAGAATACATGAGTACATTAAGTGGTTTAGCAACCAAAATATTTCAGACGGAATTCGACAGTGATACTGGCGTTGTGCCACGTTCTTACATTGAAGCATGGCTTGGCGCTAATTTGGGGCTATTAAATACGCGCATCAATACATCTTATAGCGGAGTTAGCGCTCCACTAGATCAAGAGTCTCAGGCTATCTATAAAGAGATGTATATGGCGAACTATTACCGCAAACAATCGCGTAATGCATTGAAAGGGTTAGTCGGCAACACAGATGGCTCAGATATTCTTTCGCTAAGAGATGGCAACAGCTCTGTTACATTCACCAACAAGAACGAAGTATCAAAAGTATACAAGTCTTTGTCAGATGATTGCGAAACAAAAATTGACAAGCTCGCTCATCAGTATAACATGTATCAGTCAGAGCCTTTACAATTGGGCGGATTGGAAACTGATGGTGTATTAACCATTGCTGATTACAATACGTTTCTGTAAAAGCGGAAAGATATAGAAAGAGAAAAGGCGCTGTTTTCACAGCGCCTTTTTTAATTGATTATGGATTGTCGTTAAAGAGAATGTACAATTTTCGCAATGGAGTTATCAAATTCGTAAACTGTTCTCCATTAGTTGCTGCCGCATTCAATTGAACGACAGCTGTTCCAGTGTTTCCAGCGTTGCTGGCTAAAATAGTATAATTGCTAAGAATTTCATTTGGTACTGTGCTATTCCAAGAATAACCTGGAGCTAAAACAATGAATGGCTGCGGAGCAAATGTATAAGATTCACTATTGTATAATGAGTTGCCGCTCCATTGTACCACTCCATCAAATGGATAATATATAGTTACAGAAGAAGAAACTCCAGAATAAGAAGTTCCACTTATTATGAGTGAATTCGTGCCACCACCAGATCCATTTAAATATTCAACTTCTATTGGATACCAAGAATTATTAGATGTTTGATTGAAATATACTGGACTATTAAATTCTCCTAATGAACTGTCAAAAATATACTTACGTCCTCTTTCGAGATATAAATTTCCCGCATTGACATCTGTTGTATTGAAAGTTGTTTCTTGAAAATTGATACCTTCAAAAGTAATATCTAAGATAGAAGATGTGCCGCTTCCAACACCTGTCAAAATGCATCCAGGACTATTATTGCCAGTGGCTCCCAAACCCCAAAAACCAGCAGAAGGAATGTAGCGAGCTTGAAAATCACTTACATTACCTGTAGCTCCCCAAACACCACTACTAATGCCGCTCATTAAAATATAATCATTATATGATTCAATATCTATAAAAACACTGTCAAATGGTTCTGTACT
>Ga0181355_1000680_pt1 | contig 14714 bp, 35 predicted proteins | sample Fa13VDMM15DN_FD_130099 | JGI IMG/M metagenome (GOLD analysis project Ga0181355, IMG submission 130099) | Freshwater viral communities from Lake Michigan, USA - Fa13.VD.MM15.D.N | ecosystem: Environmental > Aquatic > Freshwater > Lake | place: USA: Michigan | collected 2013-09-23 | reverse complement strand
TCTGCTTCATAGGCAGCACGGGCCTTTGGCTCAGTTTCAGTTCCCCACACCATTGCGGCGTTCTGGTAGTTATCCCCCTGCCTACCAGTGAGACGCTCGCAAATCAGTTCAGCCATATAGTTGGCGCGGCTGGCGCTGTAGCCAGTCTTGGTCTTAGCAACCACATCAGCCACGCGGCTAGCGGTTACCTTGCCAAGACGGGCGGCAAACCAGTCTTCGGTACGTTGAAGATCGTTCATTTCCGCACCCCGCCCTTAAGAACCATTTTAAGGCCGGCTTTTGCCTTGGTCTTGGACCCTTTAGGACGACCAGGGCCGCGCTTCTTGGTCTTCTTCAATTCAAAGAGTTCATGCTGAAGTTCCGTGACACGGTCGATCCAGCGGCTCAGGGTTTGGCTACGAACAGCCAGTTCGTCCTGCAAGTCTTCAATCTTTTCAGCCAGAGTGCTGATGACGATTTCATATTGATCTTTTTCCATTTCTATTCTCCTATTATGGAAGCCATTCATAGATTTTGATGACAAGACCGGCATACATAAGTGCCACGCCAGTAGCGGACACGATATACCCCATCAGTTCTTTGTCAGTCATTTTGACAGATTTGTCGTGCAGATAGCCGCTTTGGATGGCCGCATACAGCAAGCCAGCAAAGAAGACGAAGGAGCCAAAAGCAACCATCACCTTAACTCCTTCAGTCTCATGTTTTTAACTTCTGACAGGGCATGAGAAGCAATACCTTGAAAGCATCCTTCTTCTGAATCACAGCAATCTTCACTGCTGCAATTGCAAGCAATTTTCTCCAGAGCATCTTCAAAGATTTCTGCTGCGTAGATTGCTGCATGATATAGGGATTCCCAGTCAGGGCCTTTCTCAGAATGAAGCTCAGACATTCTCATCTGTCTTCTCCTTAGCATCAGCAGCCTGAGCCATAGTCTTCAGTTCTGCGATAGCATCGGAATCCAATGCGTTGCGCTGATCCTTAGAAAGTGTTTTCCACCATGCAGTGAGCGTAGCCGTGCCAGAGTTGGCCGCAGTCATCGCATCCTTGGCAAGAGCAGCCTGCTCATCCTTGGGAAGCTTCTTAGCGGCTGGCGCTGCTTCCTTGGCGGGGTTCTTCTCAACAGCGGCATTGCCATCATCATCATCAGCAGCAAGGCAAAGCAATGACATCAGGCCATAACGGCGAGCATAGGTAATACCTGAACCAATGCCGTGGGCATCATACTTCATCACGGGCATGAACAGGGTCTCAGACATGAACTCGCCGGACTTGTGGACGATCATGGTCTCCACTTCCACGCCGCCTTGGATGGTGCGGGGGAACTGAACCACAGACAGGTCATTCACGGCTAAAGGCTCGCGGATGACGCCACGGACGGCAGCCAGATCGGCATACTTGGAACGGAATGCCGGGTTGATGCCCTTTTTAGTGGCATCGTCAATCTCGCCCTGGGCTTTGGCGAGTGCAGTTGCAAGCTGAGAAATCGTATCTGACATTTTCATTGTTTTGTTCTCCATCCCCGTATCAGGGTTCCGTATATATACACCGTCAGATTGATAAGTCAACACCCCTATTGACATTGGCGCAAAATGGGTCATCTTGTGGGTATGAGACTGGATCGCGACCCGGCTTTGATGGAAGTGATCAGGCGCTATGGCAATGCCACAGCCCTGGCGCGTTCACTTGGCCTAAGCAATCAGGCAGTTTCTGCATGGGATATGGTCCCGCCCAAGTATATTCGGGCCATTTCTCAGGCTATTGGGATGCACCCCTACCGCATCAGGCCAGACCTGTATGTGGAAGGGTTCTGGAATATGGGCTTAGACACGGTAGGCATAGCGGACCAGATGAGGATTTCTGAGGCGGAGGCTGAACGGTATCTTCATATGGTTCTGGCGAGGCGAAAGGCTGGCACTAATGATAACGCTTGTTCTGCCATTCCCCCCGTCAGTAAACCGCCTTTGGAGGGCCAGTAAGGGGGGCGGAGTATACCGCAGCCAGAAGTATACAGATTGGCGCAGGCTAGCCATGTGGCAGATCGCCGGCCAAGCAAAGGGTAAGAAAGTAGAAGGCCCGTACAAGCTGACGATCTTAGCTGTGCGGCCTGATAAGCGTAAGCGTGACTTGGGTAACCTTGAGAAGGCCATCAGCGATATTCTGGTGAGCCAGGGCTTAGTGGAAGATGACTGCCTCTGCGAATGGATCGTGGCGAGGTGGGTAGATAAAGGGCCAGAGTGCCAGATCATTATAGAATCATTAGGGGATACCCATGACGATGCAGATGAACGAAGTGGAGTTTCTGAAAGCGAGAATAAGCGAACTTGAAGAAGAGATCAGGCAGTTAAAAGACGATCTCTGCCCGCCTGATAATCCGTTTGTTGGCAAGCTTGGCATGAGTATGCAACTAGCTTGCTTGCTATGGACCCTGTACAGCACACCCGGAATCGCAACGAACGAACGATTGAATGTTGTGATTGTTCGGTATGGTCAAAGAGAGTCAGACGATGGTTCTGATCTTAGTCTTCGCACGAAGGTCCGCATTACTCATCTGCGCCATAAGCTGCGAAAGTATGGGATCAGCATAAACAACGTCTGGGCAGTGGGATATCGGATGCCTGATGAAGACAAAGCAAAACTAAAACAAGTGATGGAGATATAGGATGACCGATAAACCAAAACGTGATGGCTCTGTTTGGCCACGCCATAGGGTAGATGAAGCCTTAAAAATGCTAGAGCTAGGCATACCAAGAAAGATGGTTGCTAGGCATTTCAATAGTAATCCTTCAGTTATGAGGGCTGCGTTCATCCGCCATGGCGTTTACAAGCCATTGCCATCTTATCAAGAAATGAAAGACCGCATTGAGCAACTGGAACAGGCGCTTGGTCATATTTACGCATGGTATCCAATCAGCGTGACGCAGCCCCGCCAGACAATTGATGACATCCGGGAGTTTGCCCGCGCTGCACTAGGGGAGAAGAAGGATGATTGATAATCTTGTGAAGCGACTGCTAAATCTAAAATTCAAATATGGAGTAATGTTTTGGGATTATGAAGTAATTGATGCCGCAGCAGACCGTATTGAGCAACTGGAAGCGGCGCTGCGGGACAAAGATGACATTGCTTATGTCATTGATAGTCACGGTATGACGCATCAATGCTTTACGATTGTGTATCGTTCTGCATTGGAAAATTGGAGACAAGAAGCCCGCGCTGCACTAGGGGAGAAGAAAGATGGGTGATGATCTTAAACGGATGGCAGATGATTGGGGGTACTTCTGCGAAGTAGTATGGGGCCGAACGCTGTCTGACTGGCAGAAAGATGCCTTGCAGCGCCTCGCTTCTAACGGGTCAGTTATGACCAGAATGACGCTTAAAGAAGGAGTGTCTGGAGCGTCATTCGACTGCATAATCGTTGACGACGTTTACGAAAAACCGGTCGAAAATGGATATGCTGAGTGCGTCATTACGAAGAGGCTGCGCGATTCCTGTTATTTAGCTTTTGATGATGGAGAGAATGATTATACGACAGCACCGCAAGCAGCCAGCCGCATTGAGCAACTGGAAGCTGAAGTTAAAAGGCTGGAGCAACAACTCAAAATGGCGCGTAGGCTTGCACATCGTTCAAAGCCTGAATACCCGCCAGAAATTGGCGTTCCTCATTTGAGGGAGGATTAACTGATGACCGACGATCTTGTGAAACGGGTGTTTGCCTATGTTACCGGAGGTAGACCAATGAAGCGATTAGAGTATCGGTTCATAGATCATATTTCTGGTAATCCAGTTTACTATTACGAGGACACGTTTGGCAGGATTTGGATGGCTACTAGTCCTTGGTCATTGTTTCGTGTCGCACGACCGTATGGGGGTAATCATGACTGATGATCTTGTGAAGCGGCTGCGTGAAGTCAAAGATTGGTGGCGTGAACCGGGACGCACAGCGGAACAAGCCGCTGACCGCATTCAGCAACTGGAAGCGGCGCTGCGGAAGATAGCAGACTGCGATGTCCCAAGAAAACACGTTAAGATTTACCGGAAGGATGGCGTTTTATCTAAGCATGATGGATGCGAGCATGGTCGTCCTATGTACGAAGACTGTGATATTTGCACTGCTGACTTTGCCCGCGCTGCACTAGGGGAGAAGAAAGATGACTAATAAGCGAGAAGTTTTTAACGACTACACAACTGACGCATCTAATCGCAACAGTTTTGAGTCATCCTTTTACACGATGCAAAAAATGCACGGGGCCGCCCAACATCGCGTATGGAAATTAGAGGCGGCGCTACGGGATGTTTACGAAGTCTATGCTGGATCAGAAGGAATACCCCAGCCAATGACTGCGGTTGAAGGATACTTGCTGCACTTGGTAAAGGAAATGGCAAACACTGCCCGCGCTGCATTAGGAGAGAAGAAAGATGACTAAGGCTGAAATCTATGAAGACGCTTTGCGCCGGATCGCATTTAGAACATTGAAACGCAAGATGCTGAAAAACCCACCAACAGCTGATCAGTTTTGGGACTCAGGCGATCCAAAGACGCTTATCTGGTTGCTGGAAGATTTGGGAGAAATGGCAAAAGCGGCATTAGAAGAAGGGGAGAAGAAAGATGACTGATGATCTTGTGAAACGGCTGCTGGATTGGTCTGAATACGATGAAGGCAAGATCAACGACGCCCGTGAAGAAGCCGCATACCGGATTGGGCAATTACAGGAAACGGTTGAGGTAATGCAAGACCAGATTAGAGAACTTCAATGGAATTTAGAATGTAAAGATGATTTGCATCAGCAAGACTACGAACGTCTTAGGCATTACCAAATCGCATTAAGCGATATATCAAAAATGACTATGTGCATGGCTGTTAGTTACGCTGATCTTGCACAAAAACAAAAGGACATTGCTATCGCTGCACTAGAGGAGAAGAAAGATGGATGACAAACGTACAAAAGCTGCGATGGACCTGTATCAAGCTCTTGGCAGGTTAATTCATGAAGGCAACGGAACCAGCGGTGTCTGTGTCAGCGCCATGGGTTCCATGGATGTCATATACGCCATCATCAACTTGATTGATGAACGGATAGCCAAAGCTGCATTAGGGGAGAAGAAAGAATGATCTTCGTTATTGAGCTTTTCCTTGTCGTGCTGGCCGTCCTGATCCTGTCGGGAGCCATCTTGTTCGTCATGCGTCTCATTGAGGTATTATGGGATGGGCAAAAGAAGTGACTTTGAACGCGAAGCGCTAGACTTCTATCCCACGCCAATGGCTGCGGTGAATCCGCTTCTGCCCTTCCTGATGCCCGGCGGCACCTTCTGCGAACCGTGCGCTGGCGCGGGCGATCTTGTCCGTCATCTGGAGGCGGCTGGGCTGCGCTGCGTGTCTGCCTTTGATGTAAAGCCCCGGCATGATGGCATCCGGCAGCATGATGCCAGCTTCATTACCAAGGCAGACTTGAACGGAGCCAAATACATCATCACCAACCCGCCATGGGATCGGCCACCTATGCACCAAATCATCGAACGCTGTTCTTTGATCGCACCGACATGGCTGTTGTTTGATGCCGACTGGATGCATACCCGGCAGGCTGTCCCTTACTTGAAATACTGCGCCATGATCGTGGCTGTTGGCAGGGTGAAATGGATTGAAGGCAGTGACGGCGCAGGCAAAGACAACTGTTGCTGGTACTTGTTCGGGCCAGAGCCTACTGAAACGGTGTTCTATGGCAGATAAAATTGGGATTGAAGAACAAATCAGGGGTATGGAGTCAGCGATCTCCAATGCCCGATCCTACATCAAGATCGTGGAGCGCTATGTGGCCCAGGGCGAGCGCCCGCAGGAAGTGCTGGATGATACGCGCGCCAGGTTGCCTGTTTACGAAGCTATTTTAGAAACCCTGCGCTTTGTGCAAAAAAATAGGGACGTAATTATTTCTGTCTACCGCCAAAATAAACCTTGATTTTATGGCGCGATGCCATTTAAAAATGGCGCTGCGTCACAAATAGGGGAATATACGATGTCTGATTCTGATCGCATTAAACTGGCTGAAATGGTTGAGAAAATGGGAATGCTCCGCAAAGATATCTCAAAATCTTTGGGCATCCATCAGCGTACATTGTACCGCTATCTATCTGGAGAACTTGAGATTCCTGTCACGGTCATGCTCGCCATGCAGTTGCTCACGAAGGGCAAATGAGGTAGTATCATTAGATGAGCGAAACCCCGCCAGCGCTAACTGACGGGGTTTCTGAAACCAACCATGCGGATGCGACGCACGTTGGACTTGAAAAAGTAAATAACCTTTTTCTGTCTAATTTGCAAATCCGCCCCACTAATAGGTGTCGTTATGTCATTTCAAGCTATGGCTTGGGCCATTAAACAAAAGCTTCCGACCAAAGAGAAGTTCGTTCTTCTCATCCTTGCCAACTACACTGACAACGAGTCCCAATGCTGGCCGTCAATTGAACGGCTTTGTGAAGACACGGGAATGTCTCGCCCAACCATCAAACGGTCGCTGCGCAAGCTAGTCGAGCTTGGCTATTTGATGAAGGTCAGGCGCTACAGGGACAAGATGCAGACCAGCAATCTTTACCGCCTGAAAGACCCGGATTCCCCGTAGTCCAAAAGCTGGACTTACGCAGGGTCTAATAGACCCCCCCTCCGGGTCCAATAGACCCCCTAAACTATCACCCACAACCTATTACTGTTCTAGATAACTACCCTAGCCAAGGTGTTGAATCTATCAGAATAGGTAGAGTAGGACACGAACATGAACTCAACAATACAACTCAGGCCATACCAGCAACAGGCCATCGATGATCTGAGACAAGCCCTGAAGGAAGGGGCCAAGCGTCCGGTCCTGCAAGCACCCACTGGCGCGGGGAAGACGGTCCTAGCTGCGGCGCTGATCAACATGGCGCGGGAGAAAGACCGGAAGGTTTTGTTTTGCGTCCCCATGCTGTCGCTGATCGATCAGACGGTGGAACGCTTCCGGCAAAATGGCATCTTTGACATCGGGGTCATTCAGGGCCAGCACGACATGACCGACTACAAGCAGCCGGTCCAGATTTGCTCCATCCAGACTTTGAACCGCCGGACGATCCCAAAGGCTGATCTCGTCATCATTGACGAGGCCCATGTCATGTTCAAGCTCTACAGCAAATGGTTCAACGAGGACCGATGGAAGAATGTTCCGTTTATCGGGCTGACTGCGACCCCGTGGGCAAAGGGCATGGGTGCTGATGGATTGTGGAACAAGCTCATCGTGGCAACCACAACCAGCAAGTTGATTGATGATGGCACGCTATCTGACTTCAAGGTGTTTGCTCCGGCACATCCTGATCTGACCGGCGTCAAAACTCTTGGCGGTGATTATGAGCTTAAGGGCTTGGGCGAAGCGATGGACAAAAAGAACCTTGTCGCGGACATTGTCTCGACTTGGTTGGAACGTGCCAAGGGTCTGCCTACGATCTGCTTCGCGGTCAATCGTGTTCATGCCAAGCATTTGCAGGAACAGTTCGTGCAGGCGGGCGTATTCGCGGACTACATGGATGCTTACACCGATCTGGAAGATCGCGCGCAGATCGTCTCGCGCTTTGCATCTGGCAAAACGAAAGTGATCTGCAACGTGGGTGTTCTGACGACCGGGTTTGATGCCGATGTTCGTTGCATCATTTTGGCGCGGCCTACGAAGTCAGAAATCTTGTATGTGCAGATGATCGGTCGTGGGCTTCGCAAAGCAGATGGCAAAGATCATTGTTTGATCTTGGACCACAGCGACACAACGCTGCGTTTGGGTTTCGTGACTGACATCCATCACAACGAGTTAGATGATGGCGTTGCAAGGCGCAACCTGGTTGAACGTCAAGCACCGCAACCGAAAGAATGCCCGTCTTGTCATTTCCTGCGACCGCCAAAAGTGACCAAATGTCCATCATGCGGTTTCGTGCCAGAGGCAAGGTCTCAGATTGAAATTGATGAAGGCGAGTTGATGGAACTGACTCGCGATAAGAAAGTGAAAAAGCAACAGTATTCGATGGTCGATAAGCAACGGTGGTATTCGCAGTTTGTCCTTCATGCCGATTTGCGTGGCTACAAAAAAGGCTGGGCATATTGGGCATACAAAGACAAGTTTGGTGTGCGGCCTGATAACTCGATCTTGAACGTGCCAGCTAAGTTGGTCTCCCCTGAAGTGCAGAGCTGGATCACGGCACGCAACATCCGCAAGGCAAAGCAGAAAGAGAAGCTTGGGAGGGTGGCATGATGTTTTTGTTTGCATGGGTCATGGCAGTGCTGACTTTGTTCGCATGGTTCAATGATCACGATTGGAAATTGTGTGCGTTCGCTGCGCTGTTCGCCATGCTGTCATCAATCGCATTTGAGGTTCACACCAAATGAGGATCGGGCAGATTGCAAAGGGCAACTGGAAATCCATCCTCATTGCCCTTGGCGTGGGTGAGCAATACCTTCGCAATAAGCACGGTCCATGTCCGATCTGCGGCGGTCACGACCGATTTCGGTGGGACGATCAATATGGGCAGGGCGGGTACATCTGCGGCGGCTGTGGCGGGGGTGATGGCTTCATGCTCGCGCAGAAGGTGACCGGGCGAAGCTTTCGGGAGATCGCGGAAGTGATTGAACAGCAATTCGGACAGCGTGGCGATTTCCAAGCGACCGGGCCAAACCTGGAGGAGGTCCAACAGCGGGATGCTCGCAGGCGCGTCTGGGAAGGCTCTAGAGAGCCATTGGACGGCGGCCCGGTGGGTAGGTACTTGTGCAGCCGCGTTGGCTGTCTGTGGCCTTCTAATGCGATCCGTGAGGCCATCCACAAAGGTTACCCGCTGATGGTGGCGCGTATTCTGACCGCAGAGGGCGACAAGGTGGCAAACCTTCATCTGACCGCCCTGACATGGGATGGCCGGAAGAGAGCTATTGATCAGGCAAAGAAGGTGATGCCGGGCAAGTTGCCGGATGGCTGCGCGATCCGCTTAGGCCCGACAAAAGCTGTCATGGGTGTCGCAGAGGGCATTGAGACGGCGATCAGTGCCGCGATCATGTTCGATATGCCTGTCTGGGCTTGCGTGAATGGCAACCTCTTGAGCAAGTGGATTCCACCGCAGGAAGCCGAACAGATTACGGTGTTCGGTGACAATGATATGAACTTTACCGGGCAGGCCAAAGCGTATGCCCTCGCCAATCGTTTAGAGGTTCAGTTTAAGCGCAAGGTGCAAGTGATGATCCCACCATTGGCGGGGCAGGACTGGAACGACCACCATCACGGAACATGGTCACAGCCCGGTGGGCATTTGCGATTGGTCAAATGAAAATGGGCCGGGCGTTGTGAGGCGATCCCGGCCCTAGTCTGAGTTTACGACGATGGCGGCACTGGGTGTAACCGCCACCGCGCAACTATTGAAGCATCACTAGGGAGTCGAAGTCTAGTGATGTCTTCAATGATGGCCGCGCTTTTTCTTGCGCGGAAACAGAATTGATACAAACAGCATAGCTGCTGCCCATACGATCATATACACGATGAATCCAAGCCAAATCATGTCAGCCCCATTGTTCGGCCATTGCCTGAGCAATGCCGGGATAAGTGAGAGAACGTAAGGCCCAACGATCAGCCGATGGGCCAAGCTTATTTTGTCCGCTGTCAGTTTGATTTGACCAACGCGGCTTGCCATTTACCATGCGCGGCGCAATGTGTTCAGTTGGCCGCAAGGGCATCAAGCCGCGCAACCACAGGCAGGTGGATTTGCTAGCATCATGCCCAAACTGATGCGGCTGGATGATCTGATCGGGCTTGCGCCACCGCGTAGACAGACAGCCGATAGGATTCTCAATGCAGATGCGCGGAATTGGCGCAGCCGCTAGCATCTTTACGAAGTGGATCGCTTCTTCAGTTTGCTTTGCGCGTTCAGGTCTGCGCTTGTTCCAATGCAATCCCGACGATGTGAGATAGGTACAAGGCGGGTGTGCTATCATCAAATCCCAGCCCTCGTTCAGGATTGGCAAGACATCGCCTTGATAGTGCGGCCCCGGCTTTTCAGTCGGCAATAGGTCGCATGAGATTGCGGTATGACCGCGCGCAATGAATGCATCGCGCACGGTTCCGCTAAACTCACAAGCAACTAACACTTTCATGCCGCAACCTTCAGCAATGCAATAGCATCTTCTTCTGGCATATCATTAAGAACCTGCGCTTCAGGGTTTTTCGCTTTGAAGGTTTCAATGGCAAAGCCCATATAGTTCGGGTCTGGGTTGCGTAGGGTTTGCGTCCAAAGCTTGTTATTGCGGATGAATGCAATTTTGCCCTTTGTCATGCGCTTAAGAATCTGACGCAGTTCATGTTCGATCACCAGATCATCAATGACGCAATCAAGATCGCGCGGAAATTCCATGCCGTTGTGGTGTTCTGGTGGCAGTGATTTAGCCCATGCATCGACAGCATCGAACCGCGCGCGTGTTTCTGCTTTGCAGTCTACTTCCGTATATTCATGGCATCCACCATGCCCGCGATTGGAAACATAGAAGGTTTTTTTGCCATCAACATATGCGACCGCAGTGAAGCAGAGCGTTTCCTCTGACAAAGCTTGCACGATCTTGATGTTTTTAAGTTCTACTTTCATTTGCTCGACTCCTTCTTTTCCAGTTTATCCATCACGCACTCAACAATAAAGCGCCAATCTTCGCTGCAATCCCATGTAGACCATGTTTCATCAATTGCTTTTAGAATGTCGCTGTCTGTTGCGTCCCCAAGGCATTGCGCGTATTCGCTGATATACTCTTTGACTTCTTGCACACGCAAAACAACAAACGGAATCTGTCCGTGTTTTTTCAAAATCGCATATGCCTGTTCGAGTTCGGTTTCCATCTTTGACTCCTATTCCAGTTCTTTGCTGGTATCGTACCAAGCCCGCAGCGGGCAAGGGCCATCAGTTTCTTCTGGGTCTGTCCAATGCGGATCGGCATTGGCTTCAAAGAACGGATCAGGCGCGACCATGTCGCCCTCCCACACACGGATGTCAATGCCAGTGCCACGCGCTTTGATGCGAACCGTCATGCCATTGACCGACAGCCATGCCGCGCCATCGCGCAGCACGTAATCGCCGTCTGAGATCGAAACCTCATTGTCGTTTTCGATTTCAACGTGTTGCATTGTCCGACTCCTTCTTTGTTGTGCGGCGTTCGCGATATTCCAAGATGAAAGACGGCTTATAAGATAGGACATGGATCACGTAGCGGTCTTTATGTGCCATGTGCCATTCCACCATCTGGCGGAAACTATCAAAGCGGAGCGTTGTCCATTGCATTGTTCGACTCCTCAATAGGTGTTTTCAATGATCCATGTGCGGGCATGGTTTTCGCTGAAACAGCGTTTAGTATCGCCGTTGGTGGTAACCGCGATCCAATGCTGGGCATCACGGTTTGGCATCTTGGCGCGGGTCATGTGCCCGATTTCGCGGCCAAAGTAGGTAACGGTTCGCGATCCGTCTGCGTTGGTTATGGTTTGCAGGGGGCTTTCGGGGCTTTTGTTTTGGCCGCGCCCGATGGTCACGGGGGCAGATTCCAAGATGCCGCACAGGTCGGCAATGTATCGTGGCAGTGTTGTCATATTAGACTCCTTGCTGGTATCGCAGCGTGGCATTGATAACATGGCGCTACGCCATACGTCAAGGGGGCATCGTGGCATCATGGCAGAGGGCATCATGGCAACGTGGCAACGTGGCAAGGGGTCAAAGGGCATCGTGGCATCTGCTATTGTGGCACGTGGCATCGTGGCATCGTGTTAAGATGGCAGAGGGCAGAGGGCCATCGTGGCACGTGGCAGAGGGCAAGGGGGCATCATGTCTGACATGGCAATATTGGGCTTGGCGGGTTTTATTTTTGTTGGTCTCCCGCTGATCATCTTGGGCGTTGCATTCGCAATCGACCGATTGACTCCAGCCAAGCCGGGGTCGAAACAAGCCGCGCGAAAGCATCGGGCTTTCTAAGGCAAGCCCTGGCAAGCCCTGGCGCGTTGCCCTGGCGCGATCCTGGCAATGCATAGGCAAGCCGCTAGCCTAAAAACCGCGCGCGAGTCTGCTATGGTTTTGAGATAAGCCCGCGCAAGCCCCGCCAATGGCAAGCCGCTAGCAAGCCCCGCAAGCCCCTATGGGATAGGCTGGAGTCTAGGCAATAAAAAAGCCCCGCGCGTGGCGGGGCCTAGTTTTGAGATAGGGCCTAGGGTTTTAAGCCGCTAGTGCTAGGCTTGGCGCGGCTTTGGACCAAACTACAAAGCCCGACTCCTTATCGGCTTTGGCTTTCTTGCCTTTAGGTGAAAGCCCGACAACGACTCCGCGCGGGTCTAGGTGGCGCAAGTCATGGGAGTCGCCATCTATAACGGGAAAGCCGTTCCAATGGCTTGGCAAGCCGTCCCCAAAAACCACCGCCACGTTATGACCCGCGCCAAGCGCCTTAAGACAATCGGCTTTATTTGTGCCGCTATAGCTAAGAGTCAGGCAATAATTGCTAGGCAATGCCCGGTAAAGCCTTGCCGCGTTTTTCGTATAATCAATCCATTGCACAAAGGCGAATAGCTCAAAAATATTCTTGTATTTACCGGGCTTAATTTTACGCGCGCAAAGCTTGGAAAGGATTCCGGCTTGTTTTTCGTTTAGCTCAATTGCTATTCCCTCGTATGCGATATCGGTGGAACCGTTGAGTCTACCAGCAAGCTTTAGCTTGGCTTTCTTGGCTTTACGATAGGCCAAAGCCGTTGCGCGGCAAACGTCCCATAGATAGGCCTTGCGATCCGTCATAAATCGGCGCGCTTTATCGATCCGGCTTTGCCTAACGCTATTCCGATCTTGATCGCTTTTTACCATGCTAGCATGGCCGGAATACCAGCCAAGGCAAGCCGCTAAGCAAGCCGCGCTAGCTTTCGGGCATAGATTCCCGACTCCGGCAATATTGGCCGGGGCTTTATATTGTATCGCGTTTAGATATCCATACTGGACGGCTTTAGCGGCTTTAGCTGAATCAACGCTATAGATTCGGTTTTCCATAGTACGACTCCTTTTTAGGGTTTTTCCCATTGCTGTTATATATGGCGCTACGCCATACGCCAAAAACAGCGTGACCCAAAACCTGGCAAAAACACCAAAATGGGTTTGGCTTTTATGGCGTGACGCCATATAAAGAAAAGGCCTTAACAATAGGAGTCGCCAATGCCTAAGCTCTCTGATACCGCGCAAGCCGCCTTGCAAGCCGCGCTTGTTACCAAAGGCCCCCGTAAAGGTTTGCTACTCGCAAGCGCGCCTAAAGCCGACACGCTAGCGTACGCGGCTTGGTCCGCGCTTATGCTAAACGTTAATCCCTATAAGGTGGGGATTATGGGGCAGATGTTTTTAAGCCCCGAACAGCGCGCAATCTCAAATGAGATTGAATCCTTTTTCATGGCTTTATCGCCGCGCGCGCAAGCCGCCTTGCGCCACGGCTTAGATAAGGATCGGCAAGCGCTGGAATCCATTGGCGCATGGTAAACTAAACCTTAACAATAGGAGTCGCCATCATGCAAACACGATATGAGTCAATCCTCACAATTGACAACGCGCGCCAATGGCAAGCCGCTAGTGAGCAATTCCTATTTTGCGCGGGGCTTTTAGAGGCGTGCAATTTAGTTGCTTCACTAAACAACGTAAGAGTCTTGGAACAGTATTTTGTAGAGCTATTAGAAAAGGCCTAAGCCCCGCCAAGCTTAGCAATCAAGCCCCGTTCAACGCGGGGCTTTTTTGTGCCTTGTGAAAACCATTTTGGTGCAATTTACCAGGTTTGGTGCTATAGTTTGCATATGGGGAGTCATTGCCTTGCGTTGCTGAATTGAGCTTAAGCCTAGCAATTGCATGGCGAGGCTTTCAGCAATGGGGGATTGAGCAATGGCAAGCGATACAAGCGCAAAGGCAAGCAAGCCTAGCAACGCAAAGCAAAGCGCGGAGGAAAAGGCGCAAGCTAAGGCGCAAAGGCTAGCAGAAAGAAACAAGGCCTTAGCGGAAGAGGAAAGCAAAGCTTGGCAAGAATTGCACGCAAGAGCTGATAAGCAAATACAAGCCTACAGGGGAAGACCTAGGTTCAAATGGACGGAAGACCTAGAGCAAGAGCTATTTAATAGATTGAGCAATGGGCAGAGTCTCGCTTTCATATGCGAGCTAGATCATATGCCAAGCCCCGCTACAGTATATGAGAGAATAGAAGAAAGCCCTTCCTTTGCTCTTGCCTACACACGCGCGCGCGAAAACATGGGCAGCGTGCTACTCGATCAGTGTTTGCGCATTGCGGATGATGACTCGCGCGATCTCATTCCCGCGCCAACGGATGACAACGGCAATCCCATTGGTGACGTACAGGTAAATCACGCGGCAATTCAACGCGATAGAATGCGAATTGATACGCGTATACGGATGGCGGGAAAGTACAACTTGCGCCTTGCTGACAAGCCGATGGATGGCGCGGCAATCACCGTGAACAACAACACATTGCAGCTAGATGCACGCGCGTTGGACGCTTCGCAGCGCGACAGTCTGCGGCAGTTGCTCATTGCAGCCAGGGAGAAGGCCCAGGATGAGTGAGGGTCCCTGACGCCCAGGCCCACCGTACCAGCGTGGCAAAACAGGCCCCCCGTCTCAGGGTCCCCTTTCCCCGCTTTTGGAACGCAGCCATAGCGTGATGTTTCACGTGAAACATTG
>Ga0181355_1000679_pt1 | contig 14716 bp, 8 predicted proteins | sample Fa13VDMM15DN_FD_130099 | JGI IMG/M metagenome (GOLD analysis project Ga0181355, IMG submission 130099) | Freshwater viral communities from Lake Michigan, USA - Fa13.VD.MM15.D.N | ecosystem: Environmental > Aquatic > Freshwater > Lake | place: USA: Michigan | collected 2013-09-23 | reverse complement strand
GCATCTGTATATCACCCAATAATTAAGCAAGGTGATTTTGGAGCAATAAAAAAGCAATGGGTTCTTGATAGAGTCTTTGCTTGCAGTTTTTCTTCTGGAGGTTCAGCATTTAAAGAAGAAGTAAAGCCAAATGTAAACATAACCCAAAACTCAATACTAGTTGGCAGAGTAAAGTCTGACATAAGAATATCCTTGTTAGATAGTAAAAATGCATTAACTAATATTTTAATTACAGACATTAAGGATCAAGAAGGAAACCTTATATATATGGAAACATCAGGTCCTAGATCTGGCAAAGGAACACTGTTTGAACTAGCAACATATGAGCCATTTACTGGTCCATTTGGAAATGTTGAGTCCTATAAGGTAGTTATAAGAAGATCAGAAAATCAGTCAGGTGATGTATGATAACTAAATTTAATACTAGTCAGTTTAAAAAAGAAATGAACAATATAGTGGATTACTCTATTGGATTTTTGCAGGGAATTGAAAAAGGAAAGACTATATTTCTAAAAACTCTAGGAATGGAAACAGTAGAAGTAATGAAAGAGTTTATAGATTCTAATGCAAGAGTTAACCCTGACATGCTTCATCACATCTATGAGTGGAATCAAACAGGAAGCCCAAGCGCAAGACTCTACAACATATCTTATACAACTAGTAATCTTGGCCTATCTTTTAGATCTTCATTTAGTCAGTCAACATCAATTAAAAATGGATCAAGAACTCCCTTTTACGATAAAGCAAGAATTATGGAATATGGTATTCCAGTAACGATTAGACCAAAGGTTGCACAGGTTTTAGCATTTGATGATAACGGAGACACTGTTTTTACAAAGGGACCAATCACGATAGAAAATCCTGGAGGATCTCAAGTGGAGGGTGGGTTTGAAAAAACATTTGATCTGTTCTTTAATAGATATTTTTCTCAAGCATTTTTAAGAACAAGCGGAATTGCAAAGTATCTTGAAAATCCACAGGTATACAAAAAAGACCTACCAGCAGGAAAGACTCTTGGTAGATCTAAGGGTATAGCAACTGGATATCGCTGGATTGCTAACGCAGGGATGGGTGCATAATGGCTGCAGTAATTCATCATCCACCCACAATCATTAATGCCTATTTGGCAGCAAAGATAGATTTAGAAGTTTTTGGTGGAGGAGTAACATATTTTTTCCCAACACTGCCAACAGAAATAGAAACATTAACCCAAACATTTCCAGATAGCAGTGAAGTTTTTGGAGTGTATGACAGAATGTTTAAGATGAGAAGAGTACCATTTCCATACATTAAGTGTGAGCAACTACTTTATTACTTTTATGCTGTGGGGGAAAGCGCAACTACAAAGATGGTGATAACTCAGCAACGAATCAGCGATCTTCTCGATAATGGAGATGACTCAGCAAAAGACCTTAATGACTGGGCAGCAGCAAATCCAGGCGCATGGGACACAGAGTCTAAGCCACTGTTCTTTCATAACTTCAAGATCTATCAACTTGAAGAGACCAGAGACATCGTTGACTTTGGCACAGCCCGTACTTATGCAGGGAATAAGATCATAATCGACTACGACTGGCATTCAAACCCTTAATAAAAAGGCAGTATAATTAAGGCGAGGAAACAACCCCCTTTTAATAAAAATGAAAGAGGTGAAAATATGGCATACAGCCGTGGTTCAAGTAGCAACATCATCGTAGGTGCAGCAGCACTATTTACGCATGATGCAGGTCCAATCGGATACACAACAGCAGGAGCAATCACTGACGCACAAGCGACAACTGATCTTCCAGCAATGACAGCATCCGCAACATCCTATAAGGAAACTTTGTCTAATAGCCCAGCAAACACAAAGTTCACAAATATCGGATACACATCAAATGGTTTGGAACTCGCATTCCAGCCAGACTTTGGTGATGTAGCAGTAGATCAACTTCTCGACGTTGCTCGTTTATTCAAGCAGGGTATGACAGTTAATCTAAATACATCTTTTGCAGAAGCAACACTAGAAAATCTTCTAGTAGCAATTGCATCAAACGAAGAAATCGCAACAGCAGCAAACTTGTCGACATTAAGAATGTCAGCAGGAGATATCGGCGACGTCCCACTAGAACGTGGTATCGTGGCAGTAGGACCAGGATCTGGTTCAGCAGCAATTGCAAAGGAAAGAATTTATGTTGCATACCGTGCACTCTCAATTGAGAATGTTACAGTATCAGCAAAGCGTGACGAGGCTTCAATGTTTGAAGTTTCATTCCGTCTTCTTCCAAACGACAATGCGTCATACGGTAAGATCGTAGACCGCACACTCGCAACACCATCAGCATAATACAACTTAATAATACAGTTGGCCCAGCCCTTTAAGGGGCTGGGTCTTTCTGTTTGGTATACTTATATAATGGCAACAAAAGTATATGAGACTAAAAAAATATCACTAGTAGATGGTAGGACTATTGTTGCTGCGCCATTAAAGATAAAATACTTAAGAGAGTTTTTGGAAATATTTGAAACTATAAAATCATCAAAAACAGATAATGAATCAATCTCCATTTTGGCTAGTTGTGCTTTAGTGACTATGCAGCAGTATTGTTCATCAATAAAGACAATAGATGATCTAGAAGATAGTTTAGATTTGCCAACAATTTATGAGATTATTGATATCGCAGCAGGAATAAAAATAAACGACAAATCTGAAGACACGGTAAAGTCTCAGGCAGTAGATAGCGGGGCATCTTGGGAAACTTTAGATTTAGCAAAACTAGAAGCAGAGGCTTTTCTTATTGGTATATGGAAAGATTATGAGGAACTAGAAAAGTCATTGTCAATGCCAGAGTTAACTGCAACAATTAAAATAAAAAGAGAATTAGACTACAGTGATAAAAAGTTTGCTGCTGCTATGCAAGGGGTAGATTTAGATAAAAATTCTGGAAGTGGTAATGAGTGGGAAGACATGAAGGCTAGAGTATTTAGCAAAGGTGCAACAGGAGATGGAAATGATATTCTGGCCTTGCAAGGCTCAAATGCTGAAAAGGCTGGTTTTGGAATAGGCCATGGACTTGATTATGAAACTTATGATTAACAAAAATAAGCCTGCTTTATGGTATAATTAACTAAACCTTATAAGGAGGAATAAATGGCAACTGCCACTGAAGAAAAAACAGTAACTTTGATCGACGGAACAAAGATCAAGGTAAGACCACTAAAGATATCTCTACTTCGTCCATTTATGAAGAAGTTTGAAGATATTGCAAAGGTAGCAGAAGATAACGAAAAGTCAATGGACTTGCTTATCGACTGTGTTCAAATTGCTATGAAACAATACAAGCCAGAATTGGCAGATGACAAGGAAGCGCTAGAAGAAAATCTAGATCTTCCAACAGTATATAAGATTGTCGAAGAGGCTTCAGGCATTAGACTTTCTGATGCTTCGCTACTTGGCAATCTTGTAAATAACTAAATAAGAGGTGTTAATGGATGGCTGATGTAGAATCCAATATTCATGTAAATATTGATACGTCTGATGCTTTAGCAAGTCTAAAACTTCTGCAACGACAAATATCAGCCTTCCATACACAGATGTCAAAGTCTGGTGCTGCTGCATCAGCAGTCTCAGCAAATCAAGCACAGAACTTGATGAACAGCATAAATGCTACTGGTAAATTCCAAGCATCGATGCGTACAGTTAAAACAAGTACAGAGTCGTTCACAGATGCTTTAGAAAAAAATAAGTTAACTTCAAGAGAGTATTTTAGATACACTGGCGCAGCCACAAAAACTTTCGGTAGACTGTTTAAGTCTGAATTTGAGACAATAAACAAAGTAGCACGAGAGCGTGTAAAAGATATTCAGACCCAGTATGTTAAGATGGGTAGAGGGGCCAATGGCGCTCTTCAAGCAATTGCGGTAAGACCTCTTACACTAGACATGAAAAACCTTGGCACACAAACAGCCATGGCAGCACAGAAGCAACAACTGTTAAATCAATTATTAAAACAAGGATCTACTAACCTTCTAAACTTTGGTAAGAATACTCAGTGGGCTGGCCGTCAGTTGATGGTTGGTTTTACAGTACCTCTTGCAATGCTCGGAACTGCTGCAGCAAAAACATTTATGGCAATGGAAGAGCAGGCAATTAGATTTAAGCGTGTTTATGGAGACATGTTTACAACAAAAGAGCAAACAGATGAAATGGTTAGCCAGATTCAAACACTTGCAAGAGAGTATACAAAGTATGGCGTTGCAGTAGAAGAAACAATGAAGATGGCAGCAGATGCTGCAGCAATGGGTAAGGTTGGAGCAGAACTTACTGCACAGGTAGCACAAGCAACTCGCCTAGCAGTTCTCGGTGGAGTTGAACAATCACAAGCACTTGAAACAACAATATCAATTACAAATGCATTTGGCGTTGCAGCAGAAGACTTAACTAAAAAAATTGACTTCCTCAACGCAGTTGAAAACCAGACTGTAGTATCTATTGAAGATTTAACTATTGCAATTCCAAAGGCTGGACCAGTTGTTCAGCAACTTGGTGGAGATGTAGAAGATCTTGCATTCTTCCTAACAGCAATGAAGGAAGGTGGAATCAATGCATCAGAAGGAGCAAACGCACTTAAGTCTGGTCTTGCATCTTTAATTAATCCATCAGCAAAAGCAAGCGCTTTCTTGGCAGACCTTGGTATAAACATTAAAGGAATTGTTGAAGCAAATAAGGGAGATGTTAAGTCAACAGTCGTTGATTTTTCAAAGGCATTAGATACCCTTGATCCACTTAATCGTGCAAGAGCCATTGAGCAATTATTTGGAAAGTTCCAGTTTTCTCGTCTATCCACATTGTTCCAAAACGTAACGGCAGAGGGTACACAAGCAGCAAGAGTTCTAGAACTTACAAAAGCAACAACCGAAGAGTTAGCAATTCTGTCTGAGCGAGAATTAGGCAAGATTGAAGAAACAACAACATATAAATTTAAGAAATCAATTGAAGACTTAAAGGTTACACTTGCTCCAGTAGGAGAGCAATTCCTAAAGGCGTTAACACCTATAGTCGAGTTTGCCTCAAAGATTTTAGAAAAGTTTAATGATCTTGGTGATGGTAGTAAAAAATTCTTAACAATCTTTACAGTCGCTGTTGCAGGAGTTGGTCCAATATTACTTATGAGTTTTGGTTTGGTAGCAAATGCTATTGCTAACATAATTAAATTATTTACAAATATGAGAGGTGGTTTTCAAAAGGTCGGATCATCAACACAGATCCTGGGACAACAAACAAACTACTTAACGCAAGAACAACTTGAGGCATCAGCCGTTGCAGCATCACTAGATCAGGTTCACCAAAGACTTAAACAAACATTTACATCAGAAGCATCTTCAATAAATATGTTAGCAACTGCTTATCAAAGAGCAATTGCAGCACAAAGAGCATTTGGTATGCCAGGAGGAATGAGACCTGGGGTTGCTCCTAAAAAGTTTGCAGATGGCGGAATTATCACTGGTCCAGGAGGACCAACATCAGACTCTATTCCAATTATGGGATCCAATGGAGAAGCAATTATCTCTGCAAAGGTTGTTGGTAAGTATCCTGGACTTGTTCAGGGCTTGATTGCAGACAACATTCCTGGATACAAAAAAGCAGGAATTATTGGTCAATCTAAAAGTGTAAACGTTGCAGGACAATCATTTGGTTTGTCTGGCGGAAGTCAGGGAACAATAAGAGCAATCCAATCAAAGATAGATGCAAGCATTGGTCAGATAGATGATCTAATTGGACAAGCATTAACTAACCTAGCATCAGAAACTGAACTAACAGTCAAGAAGTTTAGAAATGAAGTTAGAAAACTTGCACAGGCACAAGGTAAGACTGTAGCATCACTTGGACCCTCATTTGCTTCTAACTCTGAAAAGAGAGTTGGTGGCGGTGGTGCTTACTCTGCTCCTAAGTCACTTGGAAGTCCAGCAGATCAATTAAGAAGAGAGCGTGGAAAAACTGCAGCAGCAGCAGAGATGGCTCCAGCAAGGGCATCAGCAAAAGCAATTAGACAAACGATGGAAAAGTATGGTGCCACCCCTGCACAGATTAAGTCTGCTACACAAATTGATAGATCACACACAGTCGCTGTTTCAAAAGAGCAGAAGGCCGTAAAGACTGGCGTAAAGACTGGAATGAAAAATCCAGCATGGAGTAGTAATGTCTGGACACCACAAACTGGTGCAGAAAATAATTCAATCCTTGAAAGTCTTAAGAAGTCTGAAAAATACAGAAAACTATATCAAGAGTATTTGGTAAAGACTGGAGCAACAGAAACACAGATTAACTCTATTATGTCAAACATAAATAAGGGTGTTGCATTAACAGAAGAGCAGTTATCTGTTCAGGGTAGGGCTCTTAGACAGATTGCAGTTGATTCAAAAACAAACGCTGCTATTGAAAAACAAACAAGCAGAAACTTTGTTATGTATGCCGATGCTGTTGGTCAAGGAGCACTTGCTAGAGAAAAGGTTCTTGCAAGACAGCCTCAAAAACTAAGAGACTTAACAGTAAGAAACCAAAAGGCTATTCAGGCAATTGCAGATGAACTTCCAAATGCAGCAGCATTAGCGCTACAGACTAAGTCTCCATCACGCAAGATGCGTAAGGTTGGTCAAGATGCTGGCGCTGGACTTGTAATTGGTGCAAGAGAATATATTGATGATGCAAGAGCAACGGGACAACAACTTGGAGCAGCAACAGTCCAGGGTAGCCAGTCAATGGCAGCAGCATCAAGAACAAAGTTGTATGGAACTGGACCAATAGATGCTAATCAAAAATCAATAAGAAGACAACTAGAAGCACAGAAAAAGAGAAGTGATCTTGCTCAAAAGTCTGGATATCCAGCATCAGTAATATCAGCATCTGCTGCAAATTCTGCTACCAAGCAAACACCATCTTCAAGACTGTCAACTATTTCTCAAAAGATAAAAGATAGAAGAGCAGAAAGAAAACAGGCTGGCAATGGTATGGGCGCAGGTGGCAAGATGATGGCTGCCTCTGGAGTTATGATGGCTGCTTCCATGATACCTGGTGCTGTTGGAGATACTGCCCAAAAATTAATGATGCCAATGATGGCCCTTTCAATGGTTATGCCATTATTAACAAGTGCAATGGGAATTGCTGTTGTGGCACTTGGTGCTGTTGCAGCAAGTCTATATTATTTTAATCAAAACATAAAGAAGGCAAGAGAAGAAGGAGTTGCACTTGCAAATGCAATGTCTATGGGAACTGATAAGATAAAAGCATTGTCAATGGTTACTGGAAAAGTTTCAGCAAGTGAGTCGGCACAAAGAAAAAGAGAAAACGCACTTTCTGGATCAACAGAAGGACAGAGAAGATCTGGTCAAACTATTTTAGAAAGTGGTTTTGGCAAAACACTGCTAGGAGATATTGATAAGCAAGCAAAGGCTGGAATTAATCCAGAAGCAATTGGAAAAAATATTTCTTCAAATCTTGCTCAAGCAATCATGCAGGGTGTAATAACAACAGATCAAGCAAAAAGTATTGCCTCTGCACTTGGAGAGCAATTAGGAGACTATTCAATCCCAGCAACAATTACTGGAAATCTTGTGCAACTTCTTGGACCAAATGGAGAAAACCTGTACACAGACCCTCTTTCAGTAGCGCTAACTATTAAAGCAAATACAATGCAAAATGTTCAAGAGGCTTTTGATCAGGCAATCACTGGAGCAAACTCTTCTGCAGTATACAAATCATTGCCATTATGGAAAAAGATTGCTGATGTAGTTGTTGGTGGCTTGACAGATAGTAGCCCATTTGCCAATAACGAATTAAAATCACGAAATGCAAAGTTAGATGCAGCAGCAATTCAATCAGCAACATTGGCTGTTCAAGAAAATCAAGCAACTGCAGACGCAATAGAAAAAGCGTATGCAATAAAAATACAAAGTGCAAAAACAGACAAAGAAGCGTTAGCATTTGAAGATGAAAGAAAAAGAAAGATCGATGCACTAAATACTGCAAATGCTACAACTCTTGCTACAGTAAAAACTTTATCTTCTAAACTTTCTAATAAAGATTTTAATGCTGCAATCAATACATCCTTAGATGCAGCATATAAAGATGCTTCAGAAAACATAAAAACTGCAGTCGCTGCTGCAAAAGACGAACTATCAGTTTTTGCAGACACGCCATTTAAGAAAGATATACAATTAGGGTTTGCGTCTAAGGATCTAACTGCAAACTCAGTTACGAAGATTTTAAAAGCAGTTGGCGAAAATAAAAATCTAGAAGGTCAGATTGGTATTTTAATAAAAGAAGAAGGTTTTGCAGACACGAACTCCTTTATACAGCAATTTTCAAAAACTGGTGGCAGCGCAAAGACAATGGAATTAATGTTAAATTATGCAAACACAAACAAAGAGTCATTTGATAAAGACCTAAGTGCCTTAGAAATACTGGGTAGATTTAAAGAACAATATAGCATTACTCTAGACCTAAAGACAAATGGTGTAAATCAATTGGCCATAGCGTCAAATGCTTTAACTGCTATTGCTCCATTGCCAGATAAATTAGATTTTGCACTTATAACAAAACTTGCAGGAGAAAACCCAGCAGTATTTGCTGGCGTGAAAGCAGATTGGGCAGCACTTTCTGAAGGTAAGGACACAATAAATAAAAACCTAGTTGTAAATTATTTAGTTGGAAAGGGTGATCCAAATGTTATTGCTGCAGCAAATAATGAGTTTGCAGGAAAGGGTCTTTCTCAAAGCACAGGAGTTGCAACATATATTGCAAAGGGGTTTGTAACACCACCAGCAAAAGTTATTGAAAAGCCTACGACAACCACAGACAAAAAAGGAATAGACTCATCTCCACTAGATGATCTATTAAAGAAACTAAGAGATGTAAGAAAGAATCAGATACAGGTTACAGAAGGGTTTGCTGCATCTTCTAAGGCACTGAATAAACTATTTGGTGGCAGCAAGACAATTGGAGTATTTAGCGGTATTGAAAATGACATGAGAAAACTAGGAGCAGGAGAAGACCTAATTGATCTCATAGTTGGTATGGATCCAAAAGAATATGAAAAAGAAAAGAAGAAGTTATTTAAGTTTGACGAAAAAGGAAATATATCAGGAATAAAAGATACTGCTAAAAGCATAGGAGATGCACTTCAGTCTATTAAACTTGGAGAGTTTGTAAGCGATCAAGAAAGAATGGCTAAACAAATTGGTAATCAAACTACAGCATTGACCAGACTAAAGGCTGCTGGTGTTGAAGGGTCTGTTGCTCTAGAAGCAGTTGCAGATGCAACCTTCGCAGCAGCAATTGCAAATAAAAAATTAGATGATAAGCAAATCAAAAAGATTACAGATGCCTGGAAAGAAGCAACAAAACAAAAAAGAGACTACGCTGCAATTGAAGCCTTACAGGCTGAAGAAACAACGCTTGATGACAATGTTCTTCTTCTAACAAGAATGACAGAAGTCATGGGAAGATTTACACAAGAACAGTTGAATACAATTATGCAAAGTGAAAATCTTAAAAAAGCATTAGTTAATTTAGCATCAGTTAAGCCAGGATCAGATGGATACAAGAGATTCATAGATGTTCTTACAAAGGCAATAAATAAAGAAAAGGTTCAAATACAAATTGATGCAGTCTCAATTGAAGGAATGCAAAAGATTTTTGATAGAGGTTTCTCTAATGCAATGGACCAAGCCGATGTTAAAGAAAAAACTCTTCAGTTGCAATTTGATGTAGAGACAGAGGATCTTCAAAACCAGATCGATCTTGCACAGGATAAAATTGACAAGGCTCAGTATGATATAGACGACAAAGAAGCAGCCCTAAGAGCAATTGAAAAACAAGAAGAAAAGATTAATGAAAAATATGATGAAAGACTTAAGGCATTAGATGAAGTTGAAAAAGCAAATGCAGCAATCTCTCAACAGCAAAAGGGCCAGTTAACTCTTGCAGAAGCCTTAACATCTGGAGACATAGCAGCAGCAGCAAAGGCTGCTCAGGATATGAGAGCACAGGCTGCAGCAGATGCAGTAACAAAAGAAAGAGATGCTCTAGAAAAATCTAAGCAAAATGAACTTTCAAAAGTTACAGAAGGTGGAAAAACTAGAAAGGTTCTTGAAAAAGAAATTAAAGACTTAGAGGACTATATCTTTGATTTAGAAGAAAAGGACATTGAAAAACCACAAGAAGAAATAAGAAAGAAGAATGTTGACCTTAGAGAACAAATAAAGAAGTTGGATATCTTTAGAAGAGGCTGGGAACAACTTCAAAATAGAGTTGATGTTGCAAGAACAAAGAGCGCAAAGTTTGTGCAAGAAATGGATAACGCTGAAAAGATTGTTGACAAACTTATAAAAGCATACGAAGAGGAAGAAGTTGACATTATCCTGCCTGCAGAAAGCACAACTACTGCTACAGGAACACCTACAGCAACACCAAGTGCGACAGCAACAGAAGAGCGACCAGCATCACAAAGTGCGACAGGAACTCCTACAGTAACTGATGCAGCAACTACCACAACTAACCCAGAATTTCGTGGCACTGCAACAACAGTTTTAGAATCAGCATCTTCCGCATTAACAGGAACACAAAACCAATATACTAATCTTGGAAATAAACCAAGTGATCAATCATCAGTTGTACAATTACACTATGCTGACTTAAAAAGAATTTCAGATGATGCTGCAAAGAATTTTATGCTTTTTAATCAGGCAATGAATGTTAGAGATGTAACCAAAAATGCTGGAAGCACTCCAGGTATGCACCTAGATAGTCTATATAAGCAGCAAAACGCAGCAGCAATACAAAATGCAATGAAGCCAACAGCAGGGATGCTTGCACAAGAAAAGGCTGTTAAAGACTCAGCAGCAAAGGCTGCAGCAGCAGCAGCAGCAAAGAAAGCAGCAGACGCAGCAACACTTAAGAAGTTTGGTGGAAATGCAGCAGCAGCAAACGCATTTGGAAACTGGTCTATGGGTGGACTCATTCCTAAGATGTTTGCTCTTGGTGGTTTTGCAAAGGGTACAGATACTGTTCCAGCAATGCTAACTCCAGGAGAGTTTATAATGAGTAAGTATGCTGTAGATACCTATGGTGTAGATCATATGAAAAAAATGAACAATGGAGATCTTGGTAGCGGGGCAGTGTATAATAATACATATGCACTAACAGTTAATGCAAAAACAGATGCAAATCCAAATGATATTGCACAAGCAGTAATGTCAACTATAAAGAGAGTTGACGACAGAAGAATTAGAGGGGTGTCACTAAATGGTAGATGATATAGATCCTAGGGTAACCTATATACAAGGTCGCAAGAAATATCACAGACCAAGTGGTATGCTTTGGTCTGAAAATACAGGAACTCTTAAAAATGGTTTGTATGTCCCCAATGGTTTTGAAATTGGGGTAGATCCAAATGACGTTGAAGATCAAACCCTGCTAGACCAATTCCTGGTCATTACTGATGACAACAGACAGCCTCTTGAGTTCTCAGAAGAAAGAATTGAAAAGCGTGAAAGAATGATTAACGGTCGTATGAGATCGTATCACATTGCAGACAAGGTAACTTTGAGTACAAGTTGGAATTTAATTCCATCTAGGTCTCATGCAAACATACCAACCTTTGATACAGTCACTGGAGTTTCTCCGTACAAGTCTTATACATCTGATGGTGGTGCTGGTGGAGCAGATATGCTTGAGTGGTATGACGCACACAAAGGATCTTTCTGGGTATACCTTGCATATGATAGAAAAGGAATTTTTAAGGGAACGGCAGAACCATATGACCACCTTCAACAATATAATCAACTTATAGAGATGTTTATTAGTGATTTTTCATACTCTGTTGAAAAAAGAGGAACTAATTTTGATTTCTGGAATGTCTCAATAAGCCTGGAAGAAGTGTAATGTTTGAAGACAAAGACCTGCAAACATTTTTAGAGACTTCTTCGACGGTACGAAACAAGTCAATAATAACAGCAGAATGGAATATGAATATACCAACCAATATAAAACATATTGGTAACTATAGGTACAGACCAACAGATGCTTCCTCTCTTTATTCTTCACTTCCTACAAGTTTTGATATTAATGATGCTGGAAATTTTTATACAGGAGCAACAGATGCAGATATCCTTGTAGATGGAACATTTGACAATGACAATATTCCAACAACATTTCTAACAAAAAACGAAAAGTTAAAGACCCTATATTCTTTAGAGGCATGCTTTGAGCAATTTAGACCAAGATCTGGAATAAACAAGGCAGTATTTTTTGAGAATGGGAAATTGCATCACCCCAATCTTGTTATGGCTGACAGGCCAAGATACTATATGCCAGATAAAAATGATAAGTTTAAGTACTGGACTTCATATAGAACAGAGTCTGGTCAAGAATACGGTATTGCGTCAAAGGTAAGAGGTTCTCAAAACTCTATAGAAGATGCTTGTCCTTTTGTTGTTTATAAAGAAAAGATTCCAGCAAATAGGGTTGTTGTTAAAATGCAAACTCACACTGGAACAGAAAACTTAGGCCCATTCTCATCCCCAACTGGAGCATTTTCAGACCCATTCTTTGGAGAGTTAAACCAAAAAGTTCCAACTAGATGGAAGATTCAATTTTTAAAAGATTCAAATTGGGAAGATGTCATTTCTTTTAATCCAGCAGTACGAAGAGCCGATGGTTCATCAATCATTAAGAGTGATGGCTATGTTGAAATATCATATGGACTAATTGTTCCAGATGAATGGAAAGCAAATTTTGTTTTTGCTGAAGTATACACAAGTATATCTTTGCTTCCTGAGCAGTCTGTATTCGGATATGCTTATCTTATTAAAGAAAATGAAAACGATATAGGTAAGTTTTATATTTGGAACGGTACAGATTATGCAATCATAACGCCAAAGTATGGTTGGTATGTACAAGATGAGACAGTAGACAGACTTACAAACTTTGTTGTAGATGCAACATCTCCAAACGTATTTACTAAATCATTAGATGGAAAAGCACAGTATAGAGAATTCGAATACATATCTGGAATTAGAATAGTTGTAGACTCAATGAATGTAAAAGACTCAACCTTTGACCTTATAGAGATATCTCCAAGACTTGTTCTTAATGTATCTGATAAAACACTAGACTATTCAATAAACAAGAGTGCCTCAGATCTTGGACTAAGTGGTTTGCCAGTTGGTCAGTTAATTGCTTCTAATGGAAACATTAATATATTTGATTATGATCAAGCATTTAATGAAAATAATCAATCAAGTATTATAGCAAAATATATCAATAGGCATGTACAGTTTAAGTTTTATGAAGTAATCGTTGATGTTGCAGGATGGGATTACTGGGTACCAATTAAAACATTGTATTCCGATTCATTCCCTAAGCAAGATCTTATGGGTAAGACTGTGTCCATTTCTTTACGAGACATGTATTGGTATCTAGAATCAATAACTGCACCACAAATATTAATGACAGAAGTTTCTGTTAGTTCTGCAGTATCTCTTTTGCTAGACCATGTTGGATTTTCCAACTATACTTTTAAAAGAGTTGCAAATGAAAAAGAAGTTATAATTCCATACTTCTTTGTTGGACCAGACAAAAGCGTTGCACAAATTCTTCAAGACTTAGCAGTATCAACTCAGACTGCAATGTTCTTTGATGAGTACAATAACTTTGTCATGATGAGCAAAGATTATATTATGCCAACCAAAGAGCAAAGGCCTACAACGTTTGAATTAAAAGGAACAAATGATTTGTTTGAAGATAGAGAAATTAAAAATAAGACACTTGCCAATGCTAAACTTGCAAACATAATTTCTGTATCAAGTCAACCAAATAATGTATACAATGATGGTGTAATTAATTATACAACAAGACACATACAGAGATCTATTGGCTCTTTACGACAAGCCAGTCTTTTAGATGATGAAAGATTCTATATATATAAGCCTGCACTCCTATGGGAGGTTTCTGGAACAGAAAATACAAAATCCATAAACAACGAAGTAGGTACACAGTCTGCATACGTCCTAAGTGCTATACCACTAAACTCTAATCTTACAGTAGATGTTCCAATTGTAAAAAACAATATTGTAATTAATAATACCCTTAGTCTTGGCGAAGCAGCATACTGGATTACAAGATATAATGGATATTTTTATTCACAAGGAGAAATTATAAAATACGATGCAGTCCAGTACAACGTGACTGGATTTGGTAATGTGTGGATAACTTCTACAGAAGACTATCAAAATTATTTTTCTAATCCTCAAAGAAACGTTGCATTTCAAAATCAGGTCAATAGAATTTTTTCAGAGTTCAAGCAAAAGTCTCCATTTGGATCATCTGTTGCAAGTCAACCAGAAATGTCAGATGAAGAGGGTCAAACATTAACTCAACGTGTTAATACTAATGTTCAAAGAAATATGCAGACAAATGGTAATGCACAACCAAATACTCAACCTACAAACAATCCAAGTAATCCAGCCTTAAATAATCAACTTTTCACAATGATTAATAATTTTTATGGTAATAGATACACACCAACAGATATTTCTCAAATGTGGAATGATCTGAAATCAGATAGTGCTCGTGCCAATACGATTAGATATAAAATAAAAGCATTAAGAAATCCAGCATTATTAGATTTATTTGAACAAAAGTTGAAGTAAAATAAAAAACCCCTCTTTCGAGGGGTTT
>Ga0181355_1000677_pt1 | contig 14721 bp, 13 predicted proteins | sample Fa13VDMM15DN_FD_130099 | JGI IMG/M metagenome (GOLD analysis project Ga0181355, IMG submission 130099) | Freshwater viral communities from Lake Michigan, USA - Fa13.VD.MM15.D.N | ecosystem: Environmental > Aquatic > Freshwater > Lake | place: USA: Michigan | collected 2013-09-23 | reverse complement strand
TCCTTCTCCCTGTTCAGGGTGAGGATGTTCCGTGGGTTCGTGTGTTCTCACACGGTTTCCAAGGTAAGGGTGGTTGGTTCATTGAAAACTGCCCGACCACTATCGGTGGTAAGTGCCCTGTTTGTGAAGCAAACAGTGAACTTTGGAATTCTGGTATTGAGGATGACAAGACCGTAGCCCGTGATCGCAAGCGTAAGTTGTCTTACATCGCAAACATCATGGTCGTTTCGGATCCAAAGAATCCATCAAATGATGGAAAGGTGTTCCTTTTCAAGTTTGGTAAGAAGATCTTTGACAAGATCATGGAGAAGTTGCAGCCTGAGTTTGCTGATGAGACTCCAACCAATGTCTTTGACTTCTGGAAGGGTGCAGACTTTAAGTTGAAGATTCGTAAGGTTGCTGGTTATGTTAACTATGACAAGAGCGAGTTTGATGTTCCTGCTCCTCTTCTCGGTGGTGATGAAAAGCAACTGGAAGGTATCTGGGCGAAGCAGTACAAGTTGCAGGAGTTCCTCAAGGCAGATAACTTCAAGTCTTATGATGAACTGTCCAAGAAGTTGGATAGTGTCCTCAAGTCTGCTCCAGAGGGTAAGCGCAAGGCTGAGGAGATGTCAGATGATGACTTCGAACCAGAGACTGAACTGAAGTATTCGACCCCCAAGACTTCTAAGCCAGCCAAGATGGCTGAGAAGAAGGTTGTTGAGGAGGTTGAGGAAGAGGATGCAATGTCCTACTTCGAGAAGCTTACTAATGATGACGAGTGAGTAAAATGTGAAAGCGGTGTGGAAGAGAGCCAGAGAAATCTGGCTCTTTTCTTTTTATAATAGTGCTGCTTTGTATGCGTCCATGTATACTTTTTGTAGTACGGTTTCTGTATTTGTTACAGTTAAACCACCACTATTGAACTGTGCATTTGTTTCTGGCATGTTTCCTCCTCCCATGCCACCAACAAAGTTATTTACAATAGTTTGACCACCTTGAGTATTCAATGGTGAAATCTTTGTCATATCATAATATGATTGAATAGTATTTTTAAGAGCATCTGTTATGATTGTTGATTGTCGTTGAGTAGAACTTATATCTGAGTTTGCACTCTGCTTGATAATGTCATATAAGTTTTTACCAATTGTCTCTGTGACTGTATTTGGTTTGGTTGATACAACTGCTTCTGATGTATAGTTCTCACCTGCAATGATTCTAGAACCGCGCCTTGTTCCTTCGATGATTCCTTCGTTTGCAAATTTTGCTTGAATTCTACCATCAGCATTTTTCCAACCACCTCTATAGATATCAACATATTCATCCAGTGATCTATTTTGTTTTGCTTCTGCTTTCAACCAAGCTGCATTTTTAGCAAATACTTCACCAATTTTATAAATTTCTTTTGCAGAATAATCAATACCCTTATTGTTTTCAAATTTTAACTTTTGCGATTCACCAAATCCAAATTTATACCATGCTGTATCATAATCTACACTAAAATATGGTCCAGATTGCACACCAGTAACTCCTAAATCGGCTCCCCTTGTAGAAGTCGATAATGCATACATCCAAGGATTATCCTTTAAATATGTTGATATTAGTGCATGAGCAGGATCTGTTTGTGTATTATGGTTATCGACAAAATTTGATAATGACCGTATCAGACCACTCATCATATTTAAATCATTATCTGCAGATTTTTGATCACGATATCCTTGTGGACTTTCCATTCTTTTCAGAATGGGTTCCATTTGCATTTTATAACTTTCTAATTGTGATATAACATTTCTAACTTGAGACTTTTCAACATCTTCTTTTGTTTCTGGTGCTCTTTGTTTTTGTTGTGCTGCAATGTTTGCTGGTTCATTCATAGCAGATATATCTTCTGCACTATATGTTGTTTTTTGACCGGGTAATATTGCCTGACCAGTTTGTGTATTTACTGTTGTTATTTTCTTCGAAATTGAACCAGATTCTTCTGCTTGTTGTAAGGTCATGCCAGCAGTTTGTGCAGTTTGTGTTGCTTCTGCTTCTGTTATTGTTTTTCCTGTTTTAACATCTGTATATAACTTTTCACCCTTATCTGATGTTGCTTGAATTGCAGATGTTGCAGTTGTATTTAATTGTTCTCTTGCTTTTTTAGCCTGTTCCTCCATTAATGGATCTAACCAAGGCTGTATTCCATTTTCATAGATCCAATTACCAAGTTTATATGCTCCCATAGAAACACCAGCAACTGCTAAAAGTTGTGGTAATGCAAGTAACATAGAACCAACTAATGAACCAAGACCTTTTGTTAATGAACCAACTAAAAGATCTCCCAATCCACCAATACCACCAAGAAGACTACCCAAAAGACCACCCAATCCTCCACCACCAGCACCACCAACTTCCCCACCTTGATCTCTAATTTCTTCTAATAGTTTTACAGTTTTTATTCTGTATTGCTTTTCTTCATCTCTGGATACTTCTTCTTCTGAATTCTTTTCTTCTTGTTGTGCAATAACATTAGATGAAACTTTTTGTTGTTTCTTTTCCATAGAAAATAGAGATTTAATAGTAGATGAAGACTCTTTTACTTTGTTAAAAATATCATTTAATATTTGTTCTTTATCTTCTAGTGGCATTTGTTATCCTTTTATCTTATTCTTTCTTCTTGCTTGCTCTATTCTTTCTTTTTGTTCTTGAATATTCTTTATATGTAAACCAACATATACTCTTCTTTCCCAAGGCACCATGTTTTCTAAACCATTTATATCAAATATTTTGCTCTCGATTAATGCATAGTTAGTTTCATACATTATCTTCAAAGTTTCAACCGAGAGCATTAATCGAAAAAATTTCTAAAATCCTTTATGAAAATATTAATAGTCTTTCCGTTTGGTGTTGTATATTCATCTTCATATACTACGGTTGGCATGTTATTAAAGAAGGTAGCAATTTTACCAAACATATCCTTTGGTAGACTTTCTAGGAATGATTTAATTTCTTGTATTGATTTTTCCTTTGTTTCTATTACTTCATCTTTTGTATAGATTTTATCAATAGATCTTGACAAGAAATTAAATATAAGTTCTGTTTTGGGAGTGTTTTCATCTGACAATTCGGAAAATTCTTTCAGTGATGGGTACTTCATTAGCACACCAAGATTGTCACTCAATTTAATATCGAAGTTTTTCTTATCTTGTAGAAGGTTTAAAACTTTGACATTCTCTAATCGCATTTCAGTTTCAAACTTTTCCTTAGTTTCAGGATCTCTTACAATGATCTCTGCAACTTCACCCATTGATTTCATTCTTAATTGAATAAACAGATATTCAACATCAAAATATGGCATTTCATCCACATTTAATTTTTCAATAAAACAAGACTCAATTACACTTTTTATTGCATTTAGTATCTGTTCATTGTTTTTGGATTCTAATGCTATAAGCAGGACTTTTTCTTCCTTGACCACAAATGGTCTAAAAGAAACCTTTTTACCCGTTGATGGTATTGTGGTTGTATAAGTCGGTAACGATACTAAATTCTTTAAATCAATCATTTCATTATCTCCTTCATGGTTTAATCATTTTTATCATATTCTGATACTGCTCTATCCACTTCATCTTCTGATAATGCTGCTTGTTTTAGTGATGGATCCAAATCAGATCTATCAAGTAGTCTTGTTTCAGCAATGTCTAGTGTTAGAACTATTGTTACTGGATTACCATCTTTAAAGTGTGCATAGAATCCTTGTTGTGTGTAATCTAATTGTACACCTTTGATGAAACATTTTTGTAAACTTCTAGGAAGAACCGATGATACTTCTCCATTAATTCTAAATGCAAAATCAACTGTTCCTGGGAAGGTATATAACACACCACCAAGATCTTGGGTTGGGTATGAATGTTGTTTCAGTGCTTCTACTATTTGAATAAAAGCAGTCGCATCATCTTTGCTTGTTGGACTATATTCGATGTTCCATTGCCAATTTCTTGGAGTTGGAGAACGATATAAAGTTTCAACTGCTGGATTGAATGATTTTCTGGCTGCTAATTGGAGGTTGTTTGCAATATAAGTACCAACTCCTGGCATTGAAATTTTACGACTACCGCTCTTTGTTCCTTGACCGCCACCTATTGAATCTAATAGTCCACTCACAACACCTGCAATTGGTATTATTGGATTATTTGAAAATGCATCAATATTGTGACTGTGTATGTCATTAATTTGTTTTGGAAGAGGTAGGAATATAGTCTTTGATTTATTAGATCCAGTGCCTTCTTTATAAAAATCTGTATTTAATTTTTCTATTTGTCCACTGGTGAAATCTTTATCATTAACAGCTTTTTCAGCTGCTTTTTTAAATCCAGATCCAAGTTCTTTTATTTTTGTAGTAAGTCCTGGATTTTTTCTTTCCTCTTCTGAAGTTGAAAGTATACTATCAAGACCTTCACTAATACCACTTTTATATGCTGAAGTTATTAAATCTGCAGCATCTCTGTTAAGTGATAATGGTGAATTTGAAAGATTTGGATTTTCATTACTGGAAGGGGAATACAAAGTGATTACCATACAGTCCCTTAATTTTGCAGTCTCTGTTGTAAAGGATAACTGTTCGGTTGTATTTTTTATACTTGGTAATCCCTGATTCAATGCCTTGAATTTATTTTCGACATTGTTTTTTTCATTAATATTAGCAAGTGCTCTCTGTTGATCTGCAACAGTTACAGTGTTTCCGGTAATAGTTTGATAATTTGCCGGGGCACTTGTAAGAACGGGTAATGCACCAGAACCTGCTAAATCGGAATAGTTTGCTATGTTTTGTTGTTGTATTTCTGCCATTTTTCTAGATAAATAGGATAGAACTGTTCTTTTTTATTTATATGCCATATAAAGGAAAATATAGACCTGAAAAACCGGAAAAGTATGTTGGGAACCCCAACAATATAGTCTATCGTTCTTTGTTGGAACGACGGTTTATGGTTTTTTGTGACAGAAATGACAATATTTTAAAGTGGTCATCAGAGGAACTAGCAATTCCGTATGTTTCACCACTAGATAACAGAGTTCATCGATATTATGTAGATTTTGTCATAGAGGTGAAGGAAAAGACTGGTGATAATAAGGTTTATCTTGTGGAGATTAAACCTTCTAGACAATGTGTGCAGCCACAAGAGTCCAACAATAAGAAGCAAAGGACATTTTTGAAAGAAAGTAAAACTTGGATAATAAATAATTCAAAGTGGAATGCTGCTACAGAATTTGCTAAAAAACAGAACTGGGAATTTAAAATAATAACGGAAAAAACTCTAGGAACCGATAAATGACTCAATTTGGACCAGCGCAACAAACACTAAATCAATTGGGGTTAAAGGATAGACCATCTGCCGGATCTTTTGGTATCTCTGACGCTATAGCATCGTTTAATCCCATTACAGGTAACGGTGTAACAGAACTTGCTAACTTTCTAGTAGATGCTGGTATCTATTATAGAACAAATAGATTCTTTGTAACAGTCTTTCCACCCCAAATACCAAATAACATACTATCAGATCTAGCCGATAGGAATGGCTTCAGATTTGTTTGTGAGTCTGCAAACTTACCAAACCAGACATTATTCACAACAGATTTTAAACTTAACAACTTACCAGTTCTAAGATTACCTTATTCAATTGATTATGGTAATGAATTAAACCTAACCTTCCGTATGAGCCAAGGATTTACAGAAAGAAAATTCTTCTTAAATTGGCAAGAATACATCTTTGATATTAATAATGGTGTAGAGTATTATGATAATTATACCAATTCTTCTCTTATAGTCTTGACCCAGATCGATACAACCAATAGTAAAATTTACAATACACAGTTTATTGGTGCATATCCAACAAATGTTGGTTCGATTGATTACTCATGGGAAGCAGATGGTAATTATGTAAAGCAGCAGGTATCATTTTCTTACTATAGAATGTTATCAGAAGGTGTTGTTTATACTCAACCAAAACAAAGCACATCATTAACACAAACAGCATTAAATCCTGATATATTTAATTCAAATACAAAAACAATAGCAATGACACCGGGAGCAATAACATAATATGTTTTTTACAAAACACCCATTCATCACACAGACGGATAATAATGGAAATAGTGTTCAGGTAACTGATATTCTTGCAACATTAACTGGTTTTGATATTTACAAAAATAGTCAATATAGTATTCAGTATTATATCCGTGAAGGTGATACACCAGAATCCATTGCTCTAAGACTATACAATAAACAATCTTACTCCTGGATAATTCTACTAATCAATGGTATGAAGGGAGTTTATACAGATTGGCCACTTTCATCAAATTCCTTTGACGCTTACACCAAGACAAAATATGAAGGTCTTTCGTCTATATTTTTTAAATTAGATAGCATTCAAAACTATGATATAAAACCGGGAGATTTCATAACTGTTATTAATAATCCGAATATAGCAGCAGAAGTTGTGAGTTGGAATGCTTCTCTAAGTAAATTAACGATAAGACAAATAAAAGGCACATTCTCACCTAATCAAACTGTTTATATTTTTAATGCAGATTTGGATGGTAATCGTGTAGTTGATTATGGTGACATAGCAATATCGTTACTAGAAACAGGAATTACTCCTAAAAATATTATTGGTGATATTGCAAGAGTAAATCTATATGAACAGGATTCTCTTCACCATTTTGAATCCAACGGTGTTTATATTGATCCTTTAACTGGCTATTTACAGGGTTATTTGGCTGGTGTAGATAATAATATTGTTACAAATTATGAATATGAAGTAAAACAAAATGATAACAAACGATATATCTACTTACCTACGCCTGAAGTAGCAATTAGAATAGAACAAGAATATGCAAAATTGATGGCAGTTTAATATGATAAATCTAGAAACACTTGGTAGTATAATCATAAAGTCAGAGGATACTTCGGTTGATATTACCGAAGTCGTGACATCAATTAACATATATCAAAGTTTATATGATCCATTTGTTACTGGTGATATAACAATTATCGATGTACCATCAAGCAGAGTTACAAAGAATTTTCGTGGTGGTATTGTTGGTAAGGGTGAAGAATTAATTTTCTCTCTTTCTACAAAAACAACTCCAGTTTCTAGAGATAAAACTTTAGATTTTGCAAAATACTACATCTATAAAGTATCAATGGTGCCGCTAGAATCTGCTGGTGAGCAAGCAATATTCAAGCAAGCAACCACATACCATTTCTGTTCAAAAGGAATGATTGTCAATGAATTTAAGAAGATAAGAAAATCTTATAAAAATAAGATCAGTAATATTGTAAATTCAATAGCAAAGAATCAATTATCATTAGATGTTTCTATCGATGAAGAAACAAATGGAAAGCAAAAGGTAGTAATACCAAATCTTTCTCCAATGAAAGCAATAATGTGGTTAACAAGCAGAGCATATGCTGGTTCTTCTGGTACAACAGGAAAAGCAACTGCTGATAAAAATAAGAATAAAGATAACAAACAAAATCACAATTTTGTTTTCTATGAGGACATAGATCACAAGCACCATTTTACTAGTATTGGATCTTTAATGAAAAGAGATCCTGTAATCGGTACAAAGGAAGACGATGGCATAACAATAAGAATGATGCCAAATAATAATCTAGTTAGTGGTGAAATTACAAAGAAGGTTTCATTCGAAGCACTACAACATCTTGCAAAGGATTTCTCACCTTTAAATAATATAAAGGAAGGAATGTATGCATCCACCTGCTTAACTTTTGATATTACTAGAAAAAAGTATGCAAAAACTACTATGCGATATGATAAATTGTTTGAAAAGCAAAACCATCTTTACGATAGACAATTAGTTGATACCAAATTTGCACCGTCAAGCAGTGTTATAAATCAAGTTTATGATAATCCAGATGCGGTAATTAAATATTATCCAAAGGCAACAAAACTATTTTCTGTAAGAGAGAAACCCGGAAACCCAGATAATCCTGCAAACAATGTAGATAAATGGTTACTCCAGAGAATAGCATCTATGGCTGCTCTAGATCAATTTGGTATCGATGTTGAAATAAAGGGAAATGTTGGTATCAGTCTTGGTGATGTGGTTTTCTTTGGAAGACCCCAAGTCGATTCAATTGATACAAAAAATGCCAGAGATCCTTTCTTCGTTGGTAAATTCCTCATAACAAGAATTAAACATACTGTAGAGAATAGAGGAGACTCATTAGGATTTAATTTGAGAACTACTTTATCCCTTAGAAGAGATTCTGAATTTTCTGATAGTGCTGATCATGCAGCAGATAAATTAACCGATCTCCTCAAGGGAAATACAACAGTACAAAACTTGGGTGGAGTTCAAGCAGTAAATCAATTATGTACAGAAGCACAATGCTATCCAGAATTGACTGGAGCAGTAAGAGAAGGCGTACTACGGAATAATACAACATGAGTGGATTTTTAGGAAAAGACGGTTTTGCATGGTTCTTCGGAGTAGTCGAAGACAGAAAAGACCCATTAAAGATAGGTCGTGTTCGTGTACGCATACTTGGTTATCATGATGATGACCGAAATGTTCTCCCAACCAGCGAATTACCTTGGGCTACCCCAGTTCAGGGGATCACCTCAGCTGCATTAGGCGGTCTAGGATCGACTCCAGTGGGTTTGGTAGAGGGTACATGGGTTCTGGGCTTCTTTACTGATCCTGGTTCATATCAGATTCCCATGATTCTTGGATCTATCGCAGGATTGAACGCCAAAACAATTAAAAAATTAGGTGAAGAACCCGGAAATGCATTTAAAGATTTGAGATCAGCATTTCAATTAAAGAATGCACCAAATAATGCATTTGATAAACGAGAATACCCAAATGGAAAGAGTAATGATGGAGATAAGCATGGTGCTCAATTACAAACAGCAGAAAGTAATTCAACATATCCAAGACCAGATTATGCTGCTGATGCAAGTGATAATGTAGATGGAACTCCTGATACAAACATATTAGGTGTAAACGATCAAAATAGAATAGATAATACTTCTGTTGGTGTAAAGAATGCACCAAGAGAAAATGGTGGTACAAGAGAGACAGCAGTTCCTGTTGCAGATATTCCTTTTGAAAAGTTCTCAACCGGAGTCACTGGTGAAAGTGGTGCAAATAAAGGAACAAATAAAGGTCTTGGTGTTGGTTATAATGGTGTTGATTCTTCATCAAAACCATCACTAAAACAAAACTATAAGCAATTTAAAGACCAACCAACAAATGCAAATGGTCAATCTGTATTTTCATCAGGGGCAACAACTGTAGGTGGTAATAGGATATTTACACCAACTATCGTTTCAGCAACTGCTGTTTGCTATAAGGATAGTATGGGAAATATTCAATCTGGTGCTAGTGCAATAAAACAAAGTGTTATTGATCAAACAAATAAGACAGTAAAACAATCAAATATACAAAAACTACAATCGGATATAGAAGAAAGATCATTGTTGGGTGTTGGTTCTTATGTACGAACAGTAAATGGAACATTAGTAGATCCAAAGGACTTGGCAGAACAAAAGAAAGCAAACCAAGAAGAAGTAAACCGAGTTGGCACGGAAACTGGTATTTCTACACAAGTCGCACCAACAGAGAAGGTAACTGTAAACGGTATTCCTGTAACACGCGATCAATTTGGTAATATCATACTAGATGGTAATGTAATTCCTTCTATCGACATCACGGATAAGCAAAATAATCAACTAGATCCAAACAACCCAAATAGAAATGATGCATGTGGAGATTGTGGTTGTCAAGATTGTAAATAAATAAATTAGAGATTAAACATGGTATCACCAACACAAACACAAGGCGAATGGAGCGAACCAGAGACACCGTATGGTAAGGTAAAGGGAGAACCTACGGACAATGTTTATCCATATAATAAAGTCTTTGAATCAGAATCTGGACATGTCATTCAAGTAGATGATACTCCAGGATCAGAAAGACTTGATGTATTCCATAGATCCGGAACATTTGAAGAATTCCATCCAAATGGTGATAGAGTTACAAAGGTAGTACGAGATAGATACACCTCAGTTTTGAGAGATGATTATGTCCATGTCGATGGTTTTTGTAATGTAACAATAGATAAAGCACTAAAGATTGTAGTTAATAAAGATGATACAGAAAGTACACCATCAAAGAATGTAAATTTTGATATTGAAGTTGGTAGAAATTCAAATGTCAATCTAGTAATCAAAAAGGGTAATTGTCAATTAAAACTCGAAGATGGTGATGTTAATCTATTAATGAATCGTGGTGATGTGAATATTCGTCAAGAAAAGGGAAACTATAACCACTTTGTAAATGGTGATTATAACCTAGAAGTTACTGGAAAGATGCATACTGTTGTCGGTAAAGATCTTGTAAATGAAATTGGTGGAAATAGAGATATTCGTGTTGATGGACAATTTGACAACAAATGGATTACAAATGGTTATTCTGAAACTTTAGTCGAAAAAGGTGATATGCGTGTTGAAGTTGGTGCAAATCATCATCAACTAATACATGGAGAATCTCACACAAGAGTAGAACAAGGAAGAAGAACCTTTATTGAGCAGTATGAAGAATTATCAGTAAATGGTTCAACAAAAACTAAGGTTACTGGTAATTTTGATATCTTTACTGATGGAAATATTGCAATATCAAGTAGTGGTACTTTTGATGGATCATTTGCTGGTTTTACAAAAATTACATCAGATTCATCAATAGACATATTTGCTGCATCATCTGCAAAATTAACAGCAAATTCTAGTTTTGATATATTGTCTCAGGGAGCATTAAAAATAAATTCAAGTTCATCTGTGGACTTGTTAAGCGGTGCTGCAATGAAGATTTCTTCTGGTGCAGTAATGGGATTAAATGCTTCTGGTGCTTTGTTACAAACTGGTAGTGTAATTCACTTAAATGGACCATCCGCACCAAGAGCATCAAGTGCATCAAGAGCAAGTTCAGCAGGTTCTGCTGAATTACCAACCAAACAATTTGTGTATGTTCCCGGTTCTATGGGCGCATGGACAAAAACTGTAAATGGTAAAACACCAGCATCTGTTCTAACAGGAGCAGTTGGTGATTTAAATGGTCAATTAGATTCTCTTAATAATGCAAAGGGTCAGTTAAATGGAGCATCATCCAATTTAACTCAATTACAACAACAATTAGCAGTTGCAGGAAACAATCCTGCACAGTTAAGCAATATAGCAAGTTCAACAGCAACTCTTACAAATAATGTTTCTGGTGTTGCTGGTTCTGTAAATAATTCTGTTGGTTCTGTTGGTGGAACTGTAGACGGTGTAGTAAACAATGCTGGCGGTATAGTTCCCGGAGTTGCTGATGGATTGAATCCATATTCTAGTGGTGGTGATTTCTTGACAGGATTAAAAGAGGGTATCGGTGGTATTACAGGATTTATAGGAGATATCTTTAGTACAATAACAGATATTGCCTGTGGTATTATTGATGCAATTGCTGGTGCAATAGATGCAGTAGTTGGTGTAATATCAGATGCAATAGACGCAGTAATGAATGCAATAAATTCTGTAATAGATGCAATTGGATCAGTAATTGATTCTATAACAAAAGCAATTGGTGATATTATCAACACCATAACAGACATAATTGGTCAAGTATTCGATGCCGCTGGCAACTTCATCGGTGGTATCGTAGATGGCATCGCAAGCGTAATCGACGCAATAGCAAGCATCTTTGATGGTCTTGGTGGAAGACCCAGTAATTGTGGTATATCTCTTGCATTATGTTCTGGTGATACAGCTATAGGAGTAACCATCTAATGTCTGGAGTTGCAAGAAAATTCATAGACAGTGTTGGTGGTGGATTTGCATTAGGATCTTCTAATGTCTTTATTAATAATATAATGGTTGCCCAAAGAGGAGACAGGGTTACTCCACATCCTCCCTGCTGCTGTGGACCAGGCTGTGGTTGTCAGGAACACTGTGTTGCTTCCTTGGCAATGTCCTCACCAAATGTTTTTGCAAATAATATTAATATTGTAAGACAGGGAGATATTGCTACATGCGGACATCCGATTGCAGGATCTTCAAATGTATTTGCAAATTAAATAAAAACAAATATACATATTTAAAATGATCAGCAAAGACATAGATCTTAATTTTAATATAAACCCTATAACTGGGGATTTAAACCGAAAAAAAGATTCGGAAGCAGTAAAACAGGCACTAAAAACCTTGCTTCTTCTTGGATTATTTGAAAAACCATTCAATTCAGATTTAAATGCAAATATTAGAGGATTTTTATTTGAAAATTATTTAATAAATGCAGATAAAGAATTAGAAAATAATATCAGAAGAATAATTACAAAATATGAACCAAGAGTAACATTGAGGAAGGTATTGGCTACTGCTACCCCGAATCAAAATGCTATAGATATAACAATAGAATATTATTTTACCGGAAATAAAGAAGAAACATTAAACTTCTCACTAGAAAGAACAAGATAAAATGGAACAAAAAAGAGGCGATATTTCAAATTTGGATTTCGTATCCATTAAGTCAAATCTAATAGACTTTTTGAATAAGCAATCAGAGTTTAGTGGTTACTCCTTTGAAGGTTCAGCATTCAATGTTCTTATGGATGTTCTTGCTTATAACACATATTACAATGCATTCTATAACAATATGGTTGTAAATGAAACCTTTATTGATAGTGCATCAAAAAGATCATCAATTGTTTCACTAGCAAAAAACTTAGGTTATACACCAAAGTCAACAAGAGCAGCAACAGCAACAATTAATATAAAATTAGATGCTGATAATTATACTAATGATGTAATCAACAGAAACACTCAAATAACTGCAACTGATACAGATAACAACACATATACATTCGTAACAACAAAATCATATTCATTCGATCCTGTTTCTTTTGATAATTTTGGAAATGTTATTCAATATGGAATAACAGATGTTCCAATTATACAGGGAGTATATACTTCCTTCTCCGCAATAATATCAGATCCAAAACAAAAAATTCTACTTCCATTTGAGGGAATAGATCTATCAACAATTCGAGCATTTGTAACTACATCAATATCAAATCAAGAAGGTATTGAAAACGAATGGTTAAGATCAACCGATATAACACTAACAAATTCTCAATCTAAAGTTTTCTTTGTTCAGGAATCTGCAACTGGTAATTATGAAGTAACATTTGGTGACAATGTTTTTGGTAAGCAATTAGATAAAGGTAACTTAGTAATATTTGAATTCTTAGTTTCTGCTGGTGCTGCTGCAAACAATATCGGTTCTTCAGATTCAGCAGAATATAGTTCATTTAGTCTATCTGGTTACATATTAGAAACCGTACAACAATCATCCGGTGGTTCTGATAGAGAAGACCTAGAAAGTGTCAGAGTAAATGCTTTAAAGAACTATTCAAACGAAGAAAGAGCAGTAACTGCATCAGATTATGAGAGTCTTATATTAAAGAATTTTAACAATGTTGAGTCTATTCGTTGTTGGGGTGGTGAACAAAATAATCCACCACAATATGGAAAGGTATTTGCATCTATTAAACCAATAAACAGTGCATCATTAACTCTACCAGAAAAAAAACAAATTGTAGATTCACTTGTACGCAATAAATCAATGTTGGGCATATCTCTAGAAATCTTAGATCCAGATATTCTATATGTAAATCTATTTGCAAATGTAAAATACGATCCAACAACTACAAGAGATTCTGAAACAAAGATAAAAGAAGTTCTGAATACAAAGATAAGACAGTATGCTGTTGATAACTTCAAGGGATTTGATGATGATTTCTATACATCTGATCTTGTCCCACAAATACTAACCTACCATCCAAGTATAGTTGGTGCATCAGTTGGTGCAACTATGGAAAAGAGAATTTATCCAGAAGCAGGTAAGAAACAAACATACACAGTAGATTTTGGAAACAAAATATACCATCCAAAAGATTGCTATGATGTTTCGGTAGTTGAGAGTTCTTATTTCAGGATATATGTAACTGAGAATTCTCAATTAGTAGAAAAGATTTGTTATTTCAATGATGATGGTGGTGGTAAGATGAGAATCTATACTCTTGATACATTAGGCAATAAAATATATGTAAACACAAATGCAGGAACTATTGATTATACAACTGGTATTATAACAATTCCAGATCTTACAGTATCATCATTTGTAAATAACCAAAATTACATCTACTTTATTACAACTCCAAATGATCCAGATGTATTCACAGATTTTGATACAATCCTATCATTTGATGCAACAATAACAAGAAATGTATCAATAACACTAACACAAGTTTATAAGAACTCTCTAAACAACGCATCATATGCTACAAGGAATAGTGCTAACAACACAGGTGGATCAAGTGGTGGTGGATCAGGTGGCCCGACAAGCAGTGGGTCAAGTGGTGGTGGATCAAGTACCCAAGTAGCTTATTCTGCTCCTGTATCAAGTGGTGGTGGATCAAGTGGTGGTGGATCAAGTGGTGGATCAAGTGGTGGATCAAGTGGTGGTGGATCAAGTGGTGGATCAAGTGGTGGTGGATCAAGTGGTGGATCAAGTGGTGGTGGATCAGGTGGTGGTTATTATTACATGACAGACTGAACATTTTTGGTATAAATATATTGAGGTATATTATGGAAGATAAAAAAACAGTTGACGAAAAATTAGAGGATGTATTTAATC
>Ga0181355_1000671_pt1 | contig 14749 bp, 6 predicted proteins | sample Fa13VDMM15DN_FD_130099 | JGI IMG/M metagenome (GOLD analysis project Ga0181355, IMG submission 130099) | Freshwater viral communities from Lake Michigan, USA - Fa13.VD.MM15.D.N | ecosystem: Environmental > Aquatic > Freshwater > Lake | place: USA: Michigan | collected 2013-09-23 | reverse complement strand
TTTGTAACACTAGGACAAGGGATTCTTGACCCTGGACGACTACTAGATTATGTAAAGCGGGCAGCACCAACAAGACCAAAAATGCAAGCCGTATATGAAAAAGTTAAGAGATTTACTGCAATACAAACACTACTAAAACCACAACTTTTAAAGCTAGAAAAAAAGAAAAAAAAGCTTATAAAAAAAGTTAAGATATATTTACAACAAAAAATAGTAGATATTAAAGAAAAGATAAAAACAAAAATTGCAGAGCATAAGGCAAGAAAAAAAGAAGGAAAAGCTAGTTTGTTATTTAAAAAAGCAAAGCAAAAAGTGCAGAAGTTTAGAGAAGAAAAAGAACCAAAACTAAAACTACTACAAAAAAAGATTGTACAATATAAAAAAATTGCTAAGTCAGCAAATGATATAAGCGGGACAGTTACAGCCCTTACAACAAGCTTAGAAGATGAGTTTAAGAGCATAAAAGAAGAAATAGAAGCTCAAGTAGAATTAACAAAAAAGCTAATACCAAACTTTTTAGAAACACTGGATGCTAGTGCAGAAATAGCTAAAGCAAACAAGTATACAACTTTATTGGGAATAGCAGAGTTTGCAGAACCCTTAGTTTTGATAATAACACAAACCAAATGTGACTTTCAAACTTTTAAATCTTTTTTTGAAAGAAAAGTTGATCGAATAATGAAATATGTACGACAAATTCGATCAATAGAAAAGGAAATTGAAAACATACAAAAAGCAATAAAAGAAATACAAAAGTTAAATGCAACAAAAAAACAAGAGGTATTAGTGCAAGTGGTAGATCCTGTAGAGATAGTAGAAACAAAAAAGTCGTTAAAGAATATAATACAAGATATTGTAGCACGGATAAAGCCTAAAGTAAAAGCTCTTATAAGATTTATTAAGAGAAAAATAAAGCAAATAGGAGACTCTTTAAAAAAGTATGTAGACAAAACAAAAATAGAATTAGAGTATTTCGCATACAGCCTAATACCACTATCTAGTGGCACAGGTGATGCTAAAAATAAAAAACTTGACATAGAAGCCAAAAAGAAAAAAATACAAGAAAAAAAAGCTGCACTTGACCTTTTTTTAAAAAAAACCAAAGCTATAGTAGACATGGCAAAAGGTTCACAAATACTATTAAAAAATGTTGCAAGTAAAAATTATAAGTTTGCTGATTATGAGCAAGCAAAGGATACTTTTTTAAGAGGATATTTTAACTATAAAAAAATAGGCCAAACAAGATCGTATAAATTACAGTTAGATGAACAAAAAAAAGATTTTAATAAAGAGTTTGATGCTATTAAAATGATAGAAGCTTTAATTTATGGTATAATAGCAACCATTGAAGACATGCAAGAAACAGATTTTAAAGCCGAAATAGATCGAATAAAACAATCTGCAAGAGAAAATGCACCTGGAGTACAAACAATTAAAGCAATAAGTGATTTAATTGAAAATCCACCAAAAACCATGGAAGAGATAATAGACACAGCTGACAAGCTTGCAGGCGGTTTATTACAAGACAAAGCGGCAATAGATACCATATTAAACCTAGAAAGAAAATATTTAAGAAAAAGTAGACAAATAGTAAAAACACTATGCGATTCCAAACTAATTACAAATGAAAAAGTAAAAAGACGACTAAATAGAATAAAAATAACACTAGATAAAAATGGATCTTTTCTAATGCTTGCTTTTAATAAACTAAAAGAAATACTAGCAGAGTTTAAACTGTTTTTATCTAAAAAAATAAAAAAAATAATTGATAAAATAAAAGAAAAGTTAAAAATACAACAAGACAAAAAAGAAAAGGAGTTTCAGGAAGCTGAAGCTAAAAGAATTGAAAGAAAAGCTAATATAGATGCTACCATACAAGGCATTGTTTTTGGATTAGCAACTAAAGTGTTCTGGACGGGAGCTAATTGGGTAAACACCAAAACAGGTACCAATCATGTGGTACTTACTATTGGTCCTTTTAAAAAGATAGAAGCTCGAGCAATAGATGGTGCAAGTGGTATGATCACAGAAATGGGTAAAAGCTTTGAAAAACAATTAACAGCAATGACTGGACTTGTAATACCACCACTAAACACACTATTACCACCACAACCATTCACTAGCCTTGGTAGTAGTAATTAAAAAAAGATACGACATAGCAATTTAAAAACACAACTATTTATATATAAACAAACATGAAAGGATCAGAATTTATAAATCTAATGCGAAAAGTTATTCGCGAAGAAGTAAGAACTGTGGTAAGAGAAGAGTTAAAAGCAATTAAGCCTCTACTCATGGAAAAACAACAACCAACAGTTACAAAAAAACCAGCACCAACAACATTTGCAAGACCGCAAAGATCAAAACCTCTTGTACAATTTGAAGGACCATTAAAATCTATATTAGAAGAAACTGCACGAAGCATGCAATCTGCACCATCTGAAGAGGAAGAAGAATGGCCAGAAATGAATATGGGAATGATGACATCAGAGGATGTACCAGCTTCTATGGGACGTACTAATATGAGAGCAGCAATGAGTAACGATCCAACAGAAGCATTTATGAAAGATTACTCTAAGGTTTTAAAAACAGCTGAACAAATAGCAAATAATAATTATAGATCTTAATGGCCATTCGAATAAATCCAATAGACTTAAATCCAGATATAGCCATTGGCATAGCTGTACCATTAATGCAAGAAGTTGGTGCTATTTTTAATTTAAACTATTTAACAATAGATCAAGCATATTCAAATGCTAAAAACCTATTATTAACCGAAAAAGGCGAGAGAATAATGCAACCTAACTTTGGTTGTAGTTTAAGAAGTTTGCTATTTGAAAATCTAACCACAGAAACACAAACCCTAACAGAAACAAATATCACTGAAAATTTTAAGTTTTGGCTACCATATATCAACATTAATAGATTAAACGTTACAACAAAACCAAACGAGCATATATTACAAATAGACATGGTAATAAGCTTAGTAAATAATAAAATAGATACTAGATCTATAAACGTAACAATAAACGCATAAGAAAATGGCAACATCAAAAGATATACGGTATTTAGATAGAGACTTTGATTCTTTAAAACAAGGACTTATTGAGTTTGCTAAAATATACTATCCAAATACATACAATGATTTCAATGAAGCATCACCAGGAATGATGTTTATTGAAATGGCATCTTATGTGGGTGATGTTTTAAACTACTATATTGACTCACAATTAAAAGAATCATTAATACTACAATCAACTGAAAAAAACAATGTAATGATGATGGCAGCTGCAATGGGGTACAAACCTAAAATAAGCGTACCATCTGTAGTTGACATAGACATTTTTCAATTACTACCAGCTTCAGGTAGTGGAGTCAGCTCATCTGCAGATTTAAACTATGCATTAAAGATTGAAGCAGGAATGCAGGTTAGGAGTTCAATAGCAAGCACAGAGTTTATTATACAAGACGCTGTAGACTTTAAATTAGACAATATATATGAATCAAGAGAGATTTCTGTATATAGCTTAGATGAATATGGAGCTCCTACATATTACTTAGCCAAAAAAACAGCTAAAGCTATATCTGCAAGAATAGTTGAAACAACTGTTGAAATAGGCGCACCAACTAAATTTTACAAAACAATATTAACCGCAGCTAACATTATAGGCATACAAGATGTAACAGACTCTGATGGTAATACGTGGTACGAGGTACCATATTTAGCACAAGATACTATATTTGAGCAAGTACAAAACACAGCCTTTAATGACCCAGATGCATCAGTGTATAGTGCAGAAACACCATACTTACTTAAACTAAAACGTGTTCCAAGAAGATTTATATCCAGAGCAGTTGGTGAAGATTTGGAGATACAATTTGGCGCTGGTATTAGCTCTTCACCAGATGAAGAATTATTGGCTACACCAGAAAATATTGGACTATCTTTACCAACAGGTAAACCAGATATAGACTTTTCAATTGACCCAACATCACCAGTCTATACGTCAACATATGGCCTTGTTCCATCTAATACAACACTCACAATAAGATATCTTATTGGTGGAGGAATACAATCAAATGTACCAAGCAGTACAATAAACGAAATAATAAGCATAAACACAGCAAACTCAAACTTACCACCAAACACACCAACCCTCAACACTACAATAATAAATTCCGTTGTAGTAAATAATCCAACAGGAGCAGTAGGAGGTCGTAGTGGTGAAACAATTGATGAAATAAGACAAAATGCTATAGCTCAATTATCATCACAAAACCGAGCTGTAACTAGAGAGGATTATATTATACGAGCTTATTCGATGCCAACAACACAAGGAAGTGTGGCTAAAGTTTACATAAACCCAGATGAGCAAAATCGCATAGAAACATCACAAACAAGTACACAAATTACAAATCCACTAGCAATGAATATGTATGTATTGAGTTATGATAGTAACAAATTATTAGTAAATGCAAACAGAGCAATAAAAGATAATTTAAAAACATACATAAGTCAATATAGGATGTTAACCGACAGCATTAATATTAGAGATGCTTATGTGATTAATATTGGCATTGATTTTGAAATAATAACAATACCTAGTAGCAATTCAAACGAAGTACTATTAAAAGTAATACAATCTGTAAAAACACTGTTTAGTATTGATAATTGGCAAATAAATCAACCAATAATAATAAGTGACATATTTGCATTAATACTATCAACAAGTGGCGTACAAACTGTAACAAACATAAATATAATAAACAAAAATCAACAACAATTAGGATATAGTAATATAACATACAATATTGAATTAGCAACAAAAAACGGTATTATTTATCCGAGTTTAGATCCATCTATATTTGAAGTAAGGTACCCTAACTTAGACATTAAAGGACGTATAGCAACATTTTAATTATGATATTGAGATTTTATCCAACCAAAGACACAACAATATACGAACAGTATCCACAAAAAAATACTGGGTTAGATGCTGTGTTAGATATTAACAAAACAATAATCGGTTCTAGCAGCTACAACTCTAGAGTACTGTTAGACTTTGATTATCCAGCAATTTCTCAAAGCATTTCTTCATTAGGATATAACGACAAATTGTTTAATTATAGTTTAAAATTATATTTAACTGAAGCAAACGAAATACCTACTGACTACACACTATACTGTTATCCAATAAGCAGTAGTTGGAGTATGGGTGTTGGAAGGTATGGCAACTATCCAGAAACAACTACTGGAGCTAGTTGGACATACAAGACATCAGCAGACGATTTAACAAGCGCTTGGCAAACAGGCTCTTTTGCAGCAAACGCAACAGCATCATACACAACAACTCCTGGTGGTGGTACTTGGTATACAGGAAGTATAGCATCACAATCATTTAGCTACACAACGTCTGATGTTGACATAGATGTAACTAGTATTATTCGGCAAATACAATCAAGCTCAATAAGCTTTAAAGGGTTTATTATAAAAAAAAGCCCAACAGATGAATCATCAACAAACATATTTAATAGCTTAAAATTTTTTAGCAAAGACACTCACACAGTTTACCTACCAGTATTAGAAGCAAAGTTTGATGATAGCATAGTAACAGGATCCTTATCACTTATAAACACAGATGAGGATATGAACATTATACCTATTAACTTAAAACACTCATACACAGAAACATCAACTCCTGTAATAAGATTATCAGCAAGATATAAGTTTCCAGTAGATACCTTTGAAACCGCATCTGGTTATTTAACAAGATACAGACTACCAACAGGAACACAGTATGCTGTGTATAGTGCTCAAAGTGATGATGTAGTGATAGGTTTTAGTGATTACACTAAACTAAGTGCCGATAATACAAGTAACTACATAAAATTACATTTAGATAGTTTTCAACCAGAAAGATACTACAAATTATTATTCAAAGTTCCTAACTCAGGATCAAGCTCAGCATACCAAATATACGACAATAATTATATTTTTAAAGTTACTCGTGGATAATGAGAAATAGGGATGGATCGTTAGTAGGTGATCTTGGAGACAACATAGTAACAGCGGTTACAAGCAGCATGCTGCCTTATAATCAATCTATTGTTGATGAAAACCAAACACTATATAGCATACTACCAATTGATACAAACAATACACCAAAATTTACTACATCCATAACCGACAACACAACCCCACCAACAATTCCATACCCACCAAAATACAAAGATCCATTTAACTTTATTGAGAACATAACAGCACCTCCAAGACTATATCAAACAAGTGACAGAACTATTAAAGTATTAAAAGACACAACCTTTTCGTTATCGGTAACAGCAGAACAACCAGATGCATTAAATATTGAAAATGGAATACCAACAGTTATACCACCACTAGTTGGCATAACCTATATTTGGTTTAAAGATGGTGAAGAAATTGAGACGAGCACACTTACATCACTTGATGGAAACATAACAATAACAAACAACACCCTAACATTTAACAATATACAACCAACCCACGCAGGAACTTACAGTTGTGATGCAACAAACGATTCTGGAACAACAAGTAGTGACGAGTGTACAATAGAAGTAGTTAATGTGAATGAAGATGGATTTTACTTTAGAAATATTATTAAAAATCCAAACGGAGATCTTGGTACTGAGGATTGGGAAAGTACAAACGACGAACTAACAACAAAGCCTTTTATAACAGCAGAAAAATCGGTAGAATTTAAAATACCAACCAATGTAGATCAGTTTGGTTACACAGTTGATATGATGCATCCAAGACCATATCAACTAGACTACAGCCCACTAATAGACAGCTATACAAGTACTGTGACTGGTCAAAAAACACCACACTATTTTACACGAACACGATTTAAGTACATTAGTAACGACGGCTTGCTAACAGTTAAGGCATACCAAGACATAGATCTAATAGATCTACAAGCTCACATAAGAGGTGGTGTGTACGGCATAACAGGTGTCAGAGCATTCTTTAGTTGTTATATAGGTAATGCAATATCAAACTACATACCAACTGACACAATGTTGCAAAGTAATAATCGAACTGACATTTCAAACTACTGGCCAGGAAACGTATACGCAAGAATAAGTGCAGAAAATTTTAATTATGCTGGTCCTGGATTGTTATGGGAAAAAGTTTATGTAACTGTAGAAGAGTATGATAATGAAAATAGGCTACCTAGTACAACACAAGATTTAAACAAATCACATCAACAAGGTGCAAACTCCACAGAAAATGATCCATGGCCTGAAACAACAAACACATCAAAAGAATTAATAAAGCTTTATGATCCATGGTATAATACAGTAGAAGCTAATAACACAGGTGTAAGATATTACACAGGACCTAATCCATCATCAGGTGATAGAAGTGATGCAATACTACGAGCAGCCGATCAAATAATACCAGATCAAAAAGAAAGATATACATATGGTCAACACATACAGTTTAATAAGGCAATAATTAGCCAACTAAACGACAAAACAACAAAAATAAGAATTACATTAAATTTTGAAACAACGGATGTAGACAATCTAGTAAACGAAAGATGGAAAGAAGCTATAGAAGCTTTGTCAGAAGATACATTTGAATTTCGTTATTATCAAAAATATGCTAAACAAACAGTGTGGAAACTTGTTGATAACGACACTATACTTAATCTTTTGCAAAACCTACGTGGCAATGAAAATAAAGACTTTACAACACTACTAAGACGTGCTCAAGATCCACGTGGAATGGTAACAGGACTTAACCTTAGCTTAATGCCGATATACAGTGAGAATGCAGAATTAAACGACTATAATACAAGAATAGCATTAACTATAAACGAAAGCATACCACCTGCATTTGTACCATCTACACTAAACGACCCACCACCACCACTTCCAACCGTTCCACAAACAACAGGATCTAATACAACAACCAGTGGGTCAAACCCAAATCCACCTACCATAAAAGTAAATTGGAAAATTAACATAAAGCACTGGACAGACCTCACTGATACGTTTAAGATTGAAACAGGAGATGCAACAACTAACATAAACACAACAATACTTGATTTAAACAACATAACAAAAGCAGCATTGCTAGATGGTAGATATACAAAAGATGTCAACGGCAACATAATAAGTGGTTTTTTTATGAACTACCCACAATATGCATACAAAGTTACCAGATATGTTACCACAATACCACCGTCACAAGAAAAACAACAAATACAAGTTTTAGTAAAAACTCTACCAATACAAACAGAAACCCAAACCACTGCCAACCAAACAGTATCTACGTCAGCATATCGAATTCCATCTCACCTCAAAGACGAAAGCCCAATAAACATAACATCATTGGAGGTACCTGGAACATTTTCATAATTTAATAACTCAACCTATTTATAATAGATGAGTATACAGACAATAATACTAAATCCATACCAGACAAACGACATAAATCGCAGTAGTCCATTTAATCTACTACCAGTAGACTTAATACCACCACTTGTAGTAAGACAACCTATATTTACTATTAAACAAAAAACTTGGCTGGCAGCAAGCAATACAGTAGACTTTGGAGGAGACATAATAAAATATCAACAAATAAAACCAAATCGGCCTGTTGTAAGCGTGTTACAAGGGACAGTTATAGAGTTTAATATTGAAGTACAAGACAACTCATTGCCAAGTAATCCAAACATACCAAATATAATATCTTATGTATGGAAAAAAGATGGCGCACCAATAAGCCAATTAAACAATTTAAACAACAAGCGTGGCACTAACATTGTTCAACTGACTAGTGACTACCAAACCACAGGACAGTATATATGTGAAGTTTCTAATCTATATGGTACAACAACAAGTAGTCCATTTAGAATTGATGTAATAGATCCTTACGAGCATCCAAAACTATATAAAAATCTCATAATTAATGGTAGTGGTGAAAATGGCCTAACAGGATGGACCACAGATGCAGACATAAAAACATTACCTTTTCACACACCTAAATTTGATAAAAACATAGAACCACAATTTAGCAGTTTTAGAATAGGTGGAATTATAGCAGAGATAGATGGACCAATACTACCAGAATTTAGATTTTCAATTGGAAATCATTATGGCATGTTTCACAGACTATATACAAAAAGAAAAGCAGTAGCTAATGTTTTAAATGAAGCTTTTGGTAAACCTTATATAAAAGGATTGTCAGCTGGAATTGCACTAAATGAGCATGAAAGATGGTATTCAGAAGGAGGCTCTATACCACAAATAATACCAAACGAAGACTACAACACAAACGATTACAATACCACAGCAGGCTTTTTTCCTGGATTGGCTTGGATGGATAAATACAATAAAAACGATACTTATAAAATTGTTGGATTAACACAAGAGTATAGTGATGCACCATCTCCTTTTTATTTTACAAGAGATAAAATAAAATTTTTAAATAAAGGTGGAAAAGCTGAAACTAGTTTAACACAAACAGTAGACTTAACCGATATAGCAGACATTATTGATGGAAATGCTTATGGTATAACACATGCAACAGGACAGTTTTTTGCATATGTTGGAGCTGGTATAACAGATTATAAAATAAAATTTCAAGAAGAGGGTAAAACAGAACCAACAACAACTAACTACTATGTGGCTGATTATGAAGCCTATAAATACGAGTTTAATGAAGAGTGGAGAAGTGATCCTTCATTAGATTGGAATATATATTATGGTGTTTCGGGATCGGATAGTAATGGAACTTACAAATACCATAATAAGAATTCAAGCACTAATGGGACAGGAAGTAAATATAGTGAGGTGTTAGCATCAATATCTCCATCAAACTTATACTCCCAAACAAGCTTAAATGCACAAATAGAAGAATTAAAAAAAATAAGACAGGCTTTTTATACAAGATTTTTAGATCCCAACGCAGCACCAAACAAATCTTTCTCAAATTACAATCCCAACACAAGTACAGAATCAACTTTAACATTAGGATCAAACACCTACCTTTTAGTACCACCCGACCAACCTAATACTTTTGGCATACCAATAATCAAACAAGGCGTTTTTCCAAACAATAATGCAACTCCTCAGTATGTGACAGAAGGAGGGAGTGCTACTAAAATAATAATTAAATTTAATGACACGGGTAGACCATACCCCAAAACCGTCCCCAATCCAGAATATGTATCACGACGTAAGTATGTAGGCCCTATATCAACACCATCAGCTACTTGGTGTATTAATGATACAAGCACACAAATTGCAAATGGCATTACACCGGAGTACCATAAAGAAAAGTGGCTTACAGCAGACCTTTTAAAATTAGTAGCACCTGGAAGAGCGTTTGACTCATCAGCCTCAGGATCTGCAAGAGCAGGAGCTGTAGCACAAGCAATACTTACTGGATTTTTAGCACCAACTAGAGTTTTATTTGATGCAATAAACAAATTAATAGGATCTACTGTAAATGAAAGTTCATTTAAAGATGCTCACGATTTGGGTGTATTAGCAGCTGACGATTTATATCAAAATTGGTATCTACTAAGAGTTGTTTTTGATGAGGCAAAAGATTACTTACAAAGTGGTGATGTAAAAGCTGTACTAGGTGCAGAATTTGCATTTGATCTACAAGAAATTGGTAACTATGTAAGAAATAACGCAAATAGTCGTTTTGCTATAAAAAAAGATATAATTAAAACAAATTATAAAGACAATAAATGGACAAATTGGTATCACATAAATGACGATGGAGGTTCAGACGCAGCTACACACGGTAGAGACGTTATAGCACCAGTAATGTTACAAATGTGGAATTTACTATATGAAAAATATATTGCTATAACAAGAGTGTTGTATAACAGCTATACAGAGTTAGTGAAGATTAATTGGTTACGAAATGTAGAATCAGCTTATTACAGAGCAGCACAAGAAAAAAAGCAATATCGTATAAAAAGATTTACAGACATAGAAATACAACCAAAAGTGTATGATAAGACAAGAATAGAGCTGACATATTATAATGCACAAAATGTTGCAATAAAAACAGAAACTATAAATGGACCAAATGAACAAGACGTATGGGCAATTAAAGAAAAAGCATTCTTTCCATTAACATTGTATCCAATATACCAATGTCTAAACACAGACACTAATTTCTACAACACATCACAATCAGCAGTAGATCAAATACCTCAAAAATATAAACAACCACAACTACAAAACGTATCACTACAAAACAATGGAATGTATATGGTAGGTGGAGATGCATTCATTACAGTATTTGGTCAGCAATATACTCGTATGAGGTTCTTAGGAGGAATATCGGATAGAGTAAATCAAGGAATTGGTAGTGGTGTTTTACAAAAAGGAATTAATAGTCTTGCTACCTCAGAGGACGATGCAGCGACAACTATATACGACACAGTGAATTCATCAACGCTAGATACAACACAGCTTATACAAGGACCTTACCAAAAATTTAAAGACCAACGAATTAACTTTACTGAAGACTGGATTAGCAATAAAGTATCAGATAAAAATGCAAATTTTTTAATGAATAATTATGATTTTGCTACTTATGGAGGGGCATATCCACCAAACAACACTACCTTTAATAAAAAAAATAGTCCTATACACAGAACATACTCAAACAATGCAGTATATGATTTAGGAGCAGCTGCCATGTTTGGAGTAGGACTAACAGCAATCATACCAAAAACAGCACGATCAGTGCAAATTAAAATAATATTTGAACACACCTCTGATCAGATAAATGACACAAATCCTGCATTAAAAGGTTGGACAAAAGATGAAATATACAGTAATGAGTTTGGACAGCGTAACAGCAATAGTATAAGAACAACTAAGTACGGTAATCCAAGATGTGGTATAACGAGCATTAAGTATATGATATCAGCAAACAATGTTGAAAAAGTAGATAAATATCCAAGCTATAGTATACCACCAACACAATACACAGTATTAGGATTAGAAAAACAAAAATACAACATAGAACAAGCATTTAATACAGCTGAGCAGATTAAAGTAGGTAGTGTCACTATACCACCTGAACCACCACAGCCAGAAGAACTGGCAATTAATTTATATACTTCAGGTGGCGAATACAAAACATCTACAACTGATGATTACGTAGGATATTATCATATACATAAGGACAAAGGACTGATGGTTGGAAAAAGGCACACAGCAGAACCACACGAGTATTTATATCCAATCTCATCAACCACAACATCAGAACCAGCACCAAGTCCATCATTACCAAGCAACCCATCGCCAAGTAACCCAACAACGACACTACCAAGCAATACAAGCAACAATACGAGCAACAACACAGGCTACTAAATTATAGATATCAAAAGTATTAAATACACTATTAGTGTATATTTATATTAAAGTAATGGCAGACTACACAATACCACCTAGTGCAAATACACCTAGTGCAAATACACCTAGTGCAAATACACCTAGTGCAAACAATTTAGACGCAAGCACACCAAACGCATTTAGTATAACCGCTCCACTTACCGACTCCATTACACCCACCTCACAACCACTATCGATACCTCGATTTGGATACTACACAAGCTCCTCAACCTCTTTACCAAACGATAGCTTAGTACTAGATGTATATAATGTAAATAACAACTACATAGAAACAAAATATGAAGCCAACTACACTACAATACTTCCAAATAAAATAAGACTATCCCCTGAATTAGATTTAAGCAGTCTAGGATATATTTCTGGTAAGTATAAATTAGTATACAAATACCATAGAAACTTATTAGGATCTGGAAATGGAAATAAACTAATAGTACAAGAGATTAGTGCAAACCGTTTGGAAATAAGAGTATTACCAGTAGCACCAGATACAGACACACCTGCAAACCAAAACTACTTCCAACATTTTGCAAGTGGCTTTTTTTTATTACCAAAACAAGAAACACTTGTAAATCTATTCTTACATGTAAACGCAACAACAACACTAAAAGTTTATGATTATGTTCAAGACAGTGTAACCTTTAGAAGAACTCCATACAGTATTATTTTCAAACTAACATCACCAGCACCAACAGAGATTGAAAATGACACAGAAATGTGGTTAGCTCAACAAGTCAATGAAAGCACAACCGACACAATCACACTAATACCTCCTCCAATACCAAACATTACTAGAGCCATTGCAGGACCTAATTTTGATATACTAACAAAAGAGAGATTATTATCAAGAACTGATTATAAAGATTGGAACAACATACTATCAGAAAACACAAACACATCAGAAGCTCTAGTAAATAGTTTATTAAGTGGTTCAAAACTACAAGGAATACCATTAAATATAGATTATAGATCGTTTGCAAACCATATACATTTTGGATCCGCAGGAGAAAAACTACTAAGTTTTAAATATAAAATGACTTTATTAGAAAGTTATGACAATAGAATACAGAGTTTAACTACTAATTTAATTGGACTACCAAGTAGCAGTGCTACAAGTAGTTTATATTTTCAAACAAACGTTACAGAAGCAAAAGGAAAAAGAGCTGCACTGATGGGCACTATGGACAGTTATGAAAGATATTTACTAAATGTATCTAGCAGTTATGAATCTAGTAGCTATGGTGAATTCTACACATCAACATGGCCAAAACAGAATAGCACAGAACCTTACATAAACTACTCTGTCAGCTCATCACAAGTAGATGATTGGTTTGACGGCATTATGATGTCAGCAAGTTTATATGATCAAAATAACGAAAACGCACTATATAAAACAATACCACTACACATAGCAGAAGATGCATCAAATAGTCAATATCTGTTATTTGTAAACATGATTGGTCATTATTTTGACGCACTATTTCCATATATAAAGCAAATAAACCAAACACACGATAGAAAAGAAGGAATAGCAGATGGTTTTAGCAAAGAGTTAATATATCATGTTGCTAAGAATTTAGGTTTAGATTTTGAAAACGGTGCTAGTTTTGATGAACTTTGGAGCTACACATTAGGCACAAATACATCAGGATCATATCAATCAACCTATAACATAACTAACGAAGACAAGACAAAAGAAATTTGGAAGCGAATCATTAATAATTTACCGTACTTATTAAAAACAAAAGGTACTGAAAGAGGTCTTAGAGCATTAATAAATTGCTTTGGAATTCCACAAACCATTTTACGAATTCGTGAATACGGTGGAGCAGAACCAACGTTTGAATCCAAAACAGACAACGTATATGAAAGGTTTTTTTATTCAACTACTGTAGGATATAATGGAAAAACATCTGGACAAGTTGCTCAACTAATAGAAGCACCTTGGAAACCATTGACAGCAAACAATACAATGCCATCAACAGTTGAGTTGCGAGTTAAAATGGCTCAAAACCAAACTAAAACACAAACAATATTTGAGGTACCAAATAAATGGCAAGTCAAAGCCTTCCAAAGCGCAAGTAATAACTACATAGGATTCTTTCTAAGTGGTTCTCAAGGATACGCAACAGCAAGTGTTAGCTCTTCAATATATGAAAATGTATTTCATCACATTGCATTAGAAAGATCAGTAGCAAGCGATAGCAGTAGTACCAACCAAACCTATACTTTAATTGTAAAAAGAGTAAACTATTTAAAAGTAACATCCACAGTATCAGCTTCACTATACATTGATGGATCTACTAGCAGCTCT
>Ga0181355_1000662_pt1 | contig 14820 bp, 21 predicted proteins | sample Fa13VDMM15DN_FD_130099 | JGI IMG/M metagenome (GOLD analysis project Ga0181355, IMG submission 130099) | Freshwater viral communities from Lake Michigan, USA - Fa13.VD.MM15.D.N | ecosystem: Environmental > Aquatic > Freshwater > Lake | place: USA: Michigan | collected 2013-09-23 | reverse complement strand
TGTTCTGTCCGACGAAGTGCACGCTCTCGTCGCGGAGGTGGGCCTCCAGTTCGTCGAGGGCGTCGTCGCGCAGGCGAAGCCACGGCTCGGCGGCGTCGAGCGCGAAGGAGGCGCAGACCATCGGGGGGGCCTGCCGCCCCGGCGCGATGAGGAACGTCTCGGTGTCGAAGGAGAGCAGCCGCATTCATACCCCTACTACAAATGACGAACGCCCCGCTCAACACCCGTGCCGGGGTGTCAAGCGAGGCGTTCCGTGGTTGCCCAAGAGCAGCCACGTAGGTCCGGGGGGTCGGACCCTGTCAACTGTTACCCGAGGTCGAGCCCGTCGAGGTCGCCCTTGGTGGGGACGAAGTAGTTCGCGGGCGAGAACTGCACGCCGGGGCGCTTGGTGTTCACCTTCGCACCGATCTCCACCACGATGAGCGCGCCCTTGACGGCGCCGCCGTCGGCATCGACGATCTTCTGCATCGTCTCGCCGGTGATGTTGCCGATGGCGATGCCCGGCATCTTGCTGGCGAACGCCACCACCGCGCGCTGCTTCACTTCCTCGAGCGCCGGCCCGGCCGCGTCGCCCTTGAAGGCGCGCATGCGGGTGCGGTGCGTGTCGACGGGGACGTTGGGGTTGCTGGACTTCAGGATCTTGAAGTCGCAGAAGTCCGCGTCACCGTGGTTGCGCGTGGTCTTCATCTTCCAGCCGGCGATGGAGCAGACGTACCGGCCCTCCTCGCTGAAGAAGGGGAACCGACCCTCGCCGTTCGCTTCGCCAATCTTGTCGTAAACACCCATAGTATTTCCAGTTCCTTGTTATTGCCTTGCGGCGTCATCCGGTGCTTCAGCGCCCCGGTCTTTCTGTTGTAGCCTATGCTCGTCGGTACGTCAACTGCTTTCCTTGATCCAGTTCGCGTAGCAGAGCCGCTGCTGGTCCCCCATCGTGGCCTGCGTGTAGAGCGCCTTCGTGCGCGCGTCAAGGATCGCCTGCGTCGCGGGGTCGGTGTGGGCGTAGTACCACCACTTCACCTCGTCAGCCTGCTGGCCGGCGCGGTGGGTGCGGGAGAGGAGCTGCTCCATGTTCCCCGCATGCGGCTCGAAGGAGAGGATGAGCGCCTCATGGTGCTTCTGGAGGTTCTTGCCCTGCCGGTGACTGTTCACCGAGAGCGCCGCGCCGCGCCGCCCTTGCAGGTCCTCGGGGTTCGTGCCGCCGCCGTAGATGGTGACGCCCCGCCGCGCGAGCGCGTCGGCCATCGCCGTCTCGGCGTAGAAGACGAGGCCCGTCGGATGCGCCTTCATCCACGCCAGCGCGTCGTTCACCAGGAAGTCGTCGACCCACACCGTCTCGGTGGGGGGCGTGTCCTTCCCGCCCCACCGCCGGTGCTCGTGCTCCTTCCACTCCTTGAGCGCGTAGCGCAAGGCGTAGTCGTCGGCGAGGGGGCCGTCCTCCTCGGCCAGCGCGCGCCGGGCGGCCTGCCCCACCAGCATCGGGGAGTCGAGCCGGACCTCCCCGACCTGCACCACCCGCCGGACCTCCTTGTGCCAGGCGGCGCGGGTGCGCTGCCACTCCTTGTCCGCCTCGGTAGGGCGCCCATCCTCCGTCGGCCACTTCCACTTGTACCAGAACCCCTGGGAGAGCTGCCGGCCGCAGCGCCACACCGCGATGGCGTCCACCAGTGGCTCCCCGTCGGGGCGGTCCCATGTCTCCGCGAGGCGCACCAGCATCTCGGCGATGGTGGGCGGCGCCACGATGGGGCGCTCGATGAGGTACAGGCTCGCGTCGCAGGAGGACGAGGAGGTGGCGACCACGCCGGGGGCGTGCCGCAGCCGGTCCCGCCAGCGGTTGCGCGCCTCGGCGACGCGCGGGCTCACGAAGTCCTCGGGGTTCTCGGGGTCCTCCACCAGCCCCTTCGCCTCGTAGTCCTCCCAGTCGGGGAACAGCGGGGAGAAGATGGACCAGTCGACCGTGGCCGCCTCGGAGACGAACCGCCCGTCCCCGTTGTTCTTCGTGGGCTTTGCGTCGAGCACCGCGGCGAAGGACTCCTTCGTCTTGTAGTCACGCGGGCACGGCGAGCGGTGCTTCAGCGCCCAGCCGGAGAGGTGCGCGTAGTCCCGGATGGACTTCGCGGTGAGCGTGCCGGACATCACGATGACGATGGTGCCGGGGTGCTCGGCGAGGTACCGCTTCACCCGCTTGGTGCGCGCCGCGTCGTCGTTGCGGAGGAGGTGCGCCTCGTCGCACACGATGACGTCCGGCCGGAGCCGCTCAAGCGCATCGGTACTGGTGGCCTGCGAGAGCTGGGAGTACGCCATCACCGTGAGGTTCTGCGGGAGCCGGAAGCTCCTGGCGTACTCCGGGGTGTGCGCCGCGTACGGCGCGCGCATGTCGGGCGGGATGAGCAGCAGCGGCTTGCGCGCGCCGACCGCGTCGGCAGCGAGCCGGCTGATGAGTTCCTTCCCGTGGCCCGTCCCGACGGGGAGGAACCCCCCGCCGTTGAAGTGGCAGACGAACAGCGCGAGCGCCTGGATGCCGCGGAACTGCATGGGGGCGCCGGCCTTCCCCCACCGCTCCGTGCACCACGCGACGGCAGCGTCGGTCACCTTGTCGTAGTCCGCACGGGGCAGGTCCCGGATGCGGTCAGCTTCGTTCACCGTCCGCGCCGAGGGGGCGGTCGGCGAGCCGGTGGCGGCGGCGTTGCCGAGGTGCTGGACGAGGATGTCGTAGGCGTCCATCACCGTTGCATCGCCCGCAGGATCTCAACGGCGTGCTCCGCCTGGTTGCGAGCGTCGTCGAGCGCGTTGTGGTTGTTCTTCCGCTCGGCCGGGATGTGCGGGTGCAGCGCCTTCAGCGTGCGGTAGCAGCGGTGGTTCCAGAACTGCCAAGGCGCATCCATCCCCGCCGCGCGGTAGCACGCCAGCAGCAGGGTGAGGTCGAAGTCAGCGCCGTTGCCCCACAGCTTGACCGCGCTCGGGGTGCTGTTGAACCCCAGCCAGTCGTTGAAGTCCTGAAGCACCTCGGTGAGCGTCGTGGCGCTCGGGTGGAGGGCCTCTTGGTACGCCGCCTTGTCCTGCTTGGACCACCACCGCAGGGTGCTCGCGTCGATGGTCAGGCCCTTCGCCATCGAGTCCGCGACGCTGATGGTGCGGTAGAAGGTGACGCCCAGCCCGTCCTCGTCGAAGAGGACGGCGCCGATGGAGAGGACGACGCTGCCCGGCTTAGTGCCGAGGGTCTCGAGGTCGAGCATGATGTTGTTCATACGCCGAAAGGCCCGCCCTGCCGAAGCAGGAGCGGGCCGGGATACCGGAGCGAACTACCCGCGGCCGACGACCACCACTGCGGCGAGGGGGCGCAGAACCTCCAGCGCGCGGGCGGCGAGGGGGCTGCTGCTGTGCACCACGATGGCGGCGAGCGCCTGCACCTTGGCGATGTCCGAGAGCATGTAGCCGATGACCTTCTTCTGCCCGTTGTTGTAGGGCATGAGGTCGTAGTACGCGACCGGGCCGGAGCCCTTGCCGGTGCGCTCGTCGGTGTAGCCCTCCTGCTCCGCGCGGCGCATGTACGGGGCGAGCAGGCCGTCGAGGTCGACGCCGCTACCGTCCTCGGGGGCGCAGTCGATGTAGAGCGTGAGGCCGGCGGTGAAGCCCTGCTGCTTGAGGGTGTTGATGGCGTTGGCCTGCGTCTCGGCGTGCTGCTTCTGCGAGGCCAGCACCGCTTCCAGCTCCGCGATGAGGGCGTCCTTCACCTTGACGAGCACGTCGGCCTCGTCGAGCAGGGCGGTGACGGGCACGTAGGTGCTGAGCACCGGCGCGGCGACCGGCGCGGCGACCGGCGCGGCGACCGGCGCGGCGACCGGCGCGGCGGTGGTCGTCTCCCCGTCGAGGATGCGGTGCATCTCCTCGTTGCTCATGCTCTCGATGACCTCGGCCGAGTAGCCGAGGGCCCCGAGGCGCGGGGCGGCGTTGCGCGGGCGGCGTGCCGGCGCGGCGCCGGTGGTCGTGACGGTCTCGACGCGCGCCACGATGGCGGCGGCGACCGCGACCGGCTCGACCGCGGCGGGCGCGCCGCCGCTGCGGCTCGGGCGCGTGGGCTTCTTCTTGAGGAGCACCTCGACGACCACGTTGTCCGTCATCTCTCCGTTCACCATGCCACGTCCGAACGTCAGGTCCTCCACGTCCTCGCGCTTCACGTTCTTGCTGGCGACGAAGAGGATGGCGGCGTCGGAGAGATCGTTCTCCACCTCCTCCTGCGACCAGCCGAGCTGGATGGCGAGCTTCATCGCGTCGTCCATGTTCGGCTGCACGACGACGATCTCGACGGGCGGCAGGACGGCAGCGGCGACCGGTGCACGCGCCGGGGCGCCGGCCTCGGGCGGGTTGATGGCGGCGCCGTTGGGGACGACGGCGGGGGCCGAGCCGGCGGCCGAGTAGCGGCGGTCGGGGGTGTCGTCGATGGCGGAACCCTTGATGACGGCGGCGAGGATGACCTCGCGGCCGAGGGCCATAGACTCGAGAACGGAAGCGGGGGTAGCGGCAGGCATGTGGGTAGTCTCCGGAACAGTGAGGGGGATCGGCTGGTTGTCGAGAGCGGCGTAGGGGGACGGGGCGTGCTCACCACGAGCGGCCCACAGGGCTTGACAGTTGGACTTGAAGGCGCACCCGCCGTACTTGTCGCAGGAGCGGCGGTTCTCGGAGACGGCGGCCACGTCCTCGATGAGCGCCACCTTCTTCATCTCGTCGGTGATGTCCTGGAGCCTACTCCAGTTCGCCATAACCTCGGAGACCGGGATGACGGCGTCGGTGTAGCGGTGCTGCGCGCCGCCGCGAGTGAGCATGACGCCGTGCGCCACACGGATACCGCCGGGGTGCGGGCGGCGGCAGTACGCCTCGTAGGCGTATGCGTTCATCTGGATGTCGGTGCGGAGCTGCTCCTCCGAGAGCGCGTACTGGATGTTCGAGGTGGTCTTCCAGTCCACCACCGTCGGCTCTTCGACGCGGCCCTTCGGGGAGAACCCGTCGAGTGCGAGCACGTCGATGCGCCCCACGAACACAAGCCCGTTGCGGAGGGCGCGCTCCATCCGTGCTTCGATGAGGGGCTTGACGATGCGGAGTCGGCGGAGGGTATCGACCGCCGGCTTCGCGACGGGGTGGAGAAGGGACTCGTCGTCGAACACCGCCTCCAAGTATTTCTCGTTCGCGGTGTGCACGGCTTCACCGAGCGCGGCGGATGCGTGCTGCGGAGTGGGGAGCCCCACGATCTTGTTCCAGTACCACTTGCGGTTGCAGCCGCCTGGGTGGTGGAACGTGCTGATCTGGCTTGCGCTGACGTGGGTGAGGGTCTTCACGGCGCGCCGATACAATAGTTCATCTTACCTCCTGCTTGGTGTTGTATCCGTAGCTGCTCTGTACGTCAAGCAGCAGGGGCCTTTATTTCGCTGCGTATGGAACGATGACCCTCGGCCCGGTAACCGCCGGCATGCTGGCCGGGCGGCGGTAGAGCGTACCCGTCGGGCCCTTGGCGGTGGGGCATCCGACCTGGTGCCGGAGGATCTGCCCCACCAGCGCCTTCTCTCCGTGCGTCAAGTCCCCGGTCTGCCGGCCGAGCGCCTGCCGCATAACGTCCACTGCGCTGAAGGGCTCCGCGCTCTTGCGCCCCAAGACGTAGGCGTGCACCACCTCGACCCACGGGTGCGACACCTGGAAGCTGCTCGTGATGCGCTGGAGCCGCTGCGCCTCGTCGGTCCCCTCATCGAACCACCACTGCTCGCCGGCCTTGTACCGCACCGCCGCCTCGGCGAACAGCTGCTCGCGCGCGCCCGCAATCCACTCAAGGTCCGTGCGCGAGATGTGCACCGGCTGGTACCGCCGCGAGCCGGTCGGGTCGTTCAGGAACTCGTCCTCGTTGGTCGTCGCCGCCATCACCGTCTGCCGGAGGTGGTCCTCCGACCGCTTCGCGTACGGCGCGCGGTAGCTGTCCTTCGCGCTGGACATCCACGACTTCGCCTTGCTTGCCTCGGCCTTCTTCACGGAGTGGAACTCCGCCAGCTCGTACAGCCACTTGCCGCGGAGCTGCATGAAGCTGTCCTTGTTGGCGAGGTCCAGGTCCGTGCTGCCGTACCACTCGTCCCCCGCCAGCGTCTTCAACGCCGTGGACTTCTTGGCCCCCTGCTTGCCGACGAGCACCAGCATCGTGTCGACCTGCGCGCCCGGCCGGTAGATGCGCGCCACCATCGAGAGCAGGAACCGCTCGCCGACGATGCGCACGATCTGCTCGTCCTCCGTCGGGCTCGCCCCGAACCCGGCGTGCATCAAGTCTTCCATCCGAGCGGTGCCGTCCCACGTCAGCCCTTCAAGCCACTCACGCACGGGGTGGAAGTGCCGGCGCTTCGCAACGACGCGCATGCACTCGAGCACCAGGTCCGTCTTCGTGTCGAGGCTGTAGTCGTAGGAGAGCTTCGCCGTCAGGGCGGTGCCGAGTTCCTCGGGCAGCACGCAGCGGTCGACGCACACGTCCATGCTGAAGTCGTCGTAAGCGAAGCGGCTGCTCCACCGCGGGTCGCCCTCCAAGATGGCGAGCGTGTTCCCCAGCGTGGCGGCGGGGCGCCCGTTGGTCTCCACCCGCAGGGCCTGCCACACGGCAGGGTCCGCACCCGGCGGAAGGCCGGCGACGGAGGTACGAGCGCGCGCGGCGGCGAGCGTCTTCTCGGCGCGGACACGCTGTCGCTCGGCACGGCGCTGAGTTTCCTTCGCGTCGCCGAGGGCCTTGACCGCCCGCGGCAGGTCCTCCTCGGAGGCGATGGCGGTGGGGCTGCGCAGGTAGCGGAGGCGCTTCTTCGCGGCCTCGACGGCGACGAGGGCTTCGTCCTCCTCGACGCGGGCGGCATCGAAGGCGGCCTGCACCTCCGCGATGGCCGCTTCAAGGTCCTCCGCGATGGTCTCCTCCGGCGCGCGCTCGGGCGCGGGAGTCCGCGTCTCGCTCTTTCCCAGCACCACGGGGCTGGTGACCTGCAAGGGGCACCCGGCGCACGCCTTGGACAGCATGCGGATCTCCCGGCACGTCCGCGGCCCGCTCTCCGTCTTCGCACGCTGGTACTTCGCCTCTGCCTCGTCGTAGCTGTACCCGGTGTACGGCTTAGAGAGTTCGTGCGCGAGGTCGTCGCCGCCCTTGCACCGCGCCACGATGGACAGCCCCGCGTACCACTCCGGCTCGGGGAGGTGCGCCGCGTCGGCGCGGACGTGCGCCATGAACTTGCAACGCGACTCGATGAGCGCCAGGTCCTCGCGCTGCTCGGCGCGCTCGATGCCGGCGTAGGGGGAGTCCGCTCCGCCGCCGGTTGGTGGCCTTGGGGGCAACACTCCGGCGGCGGGGGATCTCGTACCGGCGTGGCCCACAGCGCCTTCCAGGGCGGGGCCGGTCGTAGAAGAGGTCGAGCGGCTGGGGGGCCGGGTCACAGGTAGGAGGTCAGCAACCCGACCCACACCCAGCCGCTCGCCTTCGTTGTAGCCGAACACCGGGGATGCGTCAAGGTCGGTACGGTGCGTGGGCAGATACCACGCGCGGCTCGCGTCTTTGCACGATGCGTCGATGCGCGGGTCGAGGCCGTGTGCCCACATCCACAGCGCGGCGTGCTCCTCCACGGTGACGGGGCGCCCAAGGGGGAGGATGACGCGGTAGCTGCCGGGCGAGTACGTCGAGTGGACGGCGTGTTCGTACGTCTCCCAGCGGTCCATCAGTTCGCCGGGGTCGAGGATGCCGGCGCTCTTGCTGTCGTAGTCGAGGACCAGCGCGCAGACGGAGACAACGTTGGTCTTCGCCCGCCGCCCGGTGAAGGTGGCGGGGGACCACAGCGGGCCGTCCTTGTCCTCCCCGGTCACGGTGCGGAAGTCGTTGAAGTCGGAGGGGAACGCGACGGTGGCGGACTGGGGGGTGTTGTCGGTGGCGCGCGCGAAGAGGGAGATGGAGAGGTTCAGCACGTCTACGCCCAAGCGATGTAGGCGGAGCGGTCCCCGTCAAACAGCATGGCAGCCAGGTCGAACGTCGGGACGTGGCGAACGTCTTCCCACACCTCCGTAGGCAGGGGGTGGGTCTCCGTCAGGGGTTCTTCGGCGACGCCTTCGGCGACCGGGGGCACCGGGTCGTTAGGGGTACGGGGCATGTGCTGACCTCCAAGTTCAGGGCTATCACACGGGCGTCCAGTTGGGCAAGGGCTTCGGCGTCGAGCCGCAGAAGCTCCTGGATGCGCTCGGTGTGGTGGACGAGGGCGTAGAAGCAGAGCCACGCGGTGCGTCCGTAGAAGTGCGACCGCTCCACGGCGCGGAGCGCGGCGTGCAGGTCGTCGGACAGGGGCAGGAGGACCTGCCGGGCGGCGGTCTTGAGCGTTGGGTACGCCACCGGCGCCGGCGGCGGGCGCTCGCAGGCAGCGCGTACGGCGGCCGTGAGCACCGCGCGCCGCGTGCCGGGTACGCCAGCCGCGACGTGCAGCACAGCAGCAGGGGCGTTGAAGGCGCGCGACGGCATCTTGACAAGGCTCCCGCTCTGTTGTATCTGACTCACATGCGTACGTCAACTCGTTCCTCTCCGCCGCCTCCCGAACCCCTGACCACCGCCGAACGCCGTCAAGGGTGGGTGCTCGCCATCGACCCCGGCCTGCGCGCCGTCGGCGTCGCGCTGTTCAAGGACGGCGCACTGGTCCGCACCGGGGCGGTGCGCGGGCCGCCTCCCCCCGTGCGCGGGCCGGCGGTGTGGAGCTTACTCGCGGCGTCGGTGTACGAGTGGGTGAACGGGACCGTCGCCGGCCCCTGCCACATAGTCGTTGAGACCATGCGCTACGACCACTCCTCCCGCAAGGGCAGCGCGGAGGATCTGCTCGAGGTGCAGGCCGTCGGCGCCGCCATCGTCGGCCGGCTCGCGGCGGACTGCTGGCAGGCGCACGAGGCGCCCGCTCACCAGTGGGTGCACGTCCCTCGGCACATCTTCGCCGCGCGGGTGGAGGTGAGCCTCCGCGAGTCGAACGAGTGGGACAAGGTGACGGTGCCGAGCCGCGCCACCGAACTCAACGACGCGATGCACGCCGTTGGTATCGGGCGTTGGTGGCTGCGGGTTTAGTTACCCCACAACCCAGACCAGCAGCGCCAGGGCGACGAGCCACCCCCACCAGCGCAGCGGGGTCACGTCGTCGTACTCGATGCGCTCTACCCGGCTGCGCCCTCGGATGCGGCAGGGCAGGGCATCCGCGAGGGTGGGGTGAGCGTGGCCGCAGGTGTCCCCCGCGGTGCCGGTGACGGTGTAGGTGTGGCGCCTCAACGCTCGGCCCCGCCGAGCAGGGCGAGCGCGGCGCGGGCCTCACGGGCGCCGCAGGTGCAGCCCTGCTCCCAGCAGGCGGCGATGCGGGTGAGGATGGCGCGCACCTCGTCGAGCGCGTTGAGGGACACGACGGCGCGCGCGACGAGCGCGTGCCCGTCCGGGGCACCCGTTGCGTCCGCGAACATGACGCGCTCACCGTCAAAGGCAGCGCCGTAGTCGTATGTCAAGGTCGCCATATTAGTACCCCCCCGTCAACGTGACTTCCCAACGCCCGCCCGCTCCAACCTTCGCGGCCTTGAAGGTTACACCCTGCTTGACAAAGCCGGCCAGGAGTTCCGCCAGTTCTTCGATGCTGTCGACGAGTACGATCATTGGTATCTCCGTGTGTGTGTGTCAGTTGATGCGCTTGTTCTTCGTGAAGAACCCCGGCGCCGCGTGGATCTTCTCGACCAGCCCGCGCGCTGTCGTCTCTCCGCCGGTGCCGGGGCGGCGCCGCCGCTCCGCCGTCGGGGGCTGGCCGAGGCTGGTGCCGTCGGGGAGCACCACGTCCACACGGGGCGCGGGCTCGCCGTACAGGTCACACGCCGTCACGACGAGCGCGTACTGCGGGAGCACCACGCGCAGCCGGAGCCGGCACTCTGCCGCGTGGTAGTGCAGCTCCGCGTGCAGCGGCGCCCCGGCCAACGCCTCGCACACTGCCTGCGCCACCGTCGCCACGTTGAAGTCGGACGGGTACCCAGCAGGGTACACCGCGAAGACGGCGCCCGGCGCGCCGCGCTCGGCCACCAGCACCCGCCCCGCCGTCGTGCCGGTGCGGCTCGCGCTCCGAGGGTCGTACAACTCCGACCACACGGAGGCGGTGGTGGCCGGGCTGAGCGAGGCGAGCAGGTCCGCGCCGCGCGGGAAGCTCCGAGCGTACCGCTCGACGAGCGCGCGGAAGCCGGACGCCTCGAACGGGGAGGGCTCGTAGTCCGCGCCGGAGGCGAGCCGGCCGTCGACGGTCAGCGTGAGGCACCCGTCGGGGGCTTCCCATGCGGCGGCCCGGCGCTCGGCGTCGATGAGTGCGGCGAGCCGGTCGACCACCGCAGGCAGGGGGCCTGCGGTGTGCAGGTCAGGAGGAGGGGACAGGAAGTTCACAGGGTCTCCGGGAGGGCGGGGAGGTGTCCCCACTGGTCGGCCATAGCTTGCGCGATGCCGGGGAAGGTGGTGCTACGGATCTTCCAACGGTCGGGGGAGGGCGGGAGATTGTACCACTTCGGAAGGGAGTTCCCGCCGGAGGTTACATGCCGCTCCCCCTTGCCGACGATGTTGGTAGCCGTCAGGTGTGGCAGGTTCTTGAGCCAGAGGCACGTCGTCTTCGTCGCCTCGTGCCCGAACTGGTACGGCTGGATGATCTGGTCGGGCTTGCGCCACGTCGTCGACACGATACCCACCGGGTTCTCGATGGCGATGCGGGGGACGGGCGCCGTCGCCAGCAGCAGGAAGAAGTCGATGCCCTGCTGCTGTCGGCCGTCGGCGCGCTTCTGCTCGAACCACTTGGCGCCGGAGTTGGCGAGGTGCGTGCAGGGTGGGAACCCGACGAGCAGGTCCCAGCAGTCGAGGTACAACAGGTCCCGCACGTCGCCGGTGTGGTGCTCGCCGGGCGTCTCGCTCGGCAGCAGGTCGCACGACACCGCCATGTGGCCGCCTCGCGTGAAGGCGTCGCGCACCGCCCCGCTGTACTCGCACGCGATGAGGACGTTCATTCCCCCGCCCACACGTCAAGCAGGACGGAGCAGGGGTCGTCGAGGTGCGCGCACACCTCGTCCATCCGAGCGTCCGCCAGCACGGCCTCCTCCGGCGTGAACAGGGGGAGCCCGGTAGCCGACCGGACGATGTCCGCCGCCGGGTCGTCGCAGTGGTACGAGTACCCGGCGGCGTCGAGGGCGAGCAGGTACGCGCGCGCCTCGGTGGCGGAGGTCACGGGGCGGGAGAGGAGGTCAAGCATGGTTGCCTTGTGGTGCGCTTGCGCGCGGCGGACTCGTTCGTTGCGGCGGTCCCGCACGCGGATCGGCGGGCGGGTGTAGACGTGCTCCTCGGGGAGCCAGCGGGGGAGGCGCCGGGCGTCGAGGGTGCGGGCGTGGAGCAGGGCAGTGGCCCGAACGTACCCGCCGATGGTGTACCCGGCGAGGTGCGCGGCCCGGCGTACCTGCGCCATCTCCGGCACCGTCAGGCGGACGTTGGCGCAAGCGTCGGCGACGTGCGCGGGTACGCGGCGGTTCACCACGCCCGCCGAGCGCGCGCGCGCAGCTTGCTCACGAGGGCCTCGCGCGCGGCCTCGTTGCGCTGCTCAAGGTCCCGGTCGGCGTCGATGGCGGCGCGGGCGGCGGCGGCCTCGTTGAGCGGGTCGCAGGAGCGGCAGCTACAGAGCGCGCGCCCGAGGGTGCAACGGGGTGGCATCACGACCGCCCCTCCCGCGCGTCGAGCACGGCGCGCGCGGCGTCGGTGGCCTCGTCGCACCAGTCGATGTCCTCGGCGGACACGCCCATGCGATAGCTGGGGCGGGGCAGTTCCCGCGCCTCCACGTCGAACGCCTCCGCCGTGTAGTAGTCCTCGTCGGGGTCGTCCGTTCCGAAGTCCCGCACGTTGCACTCATCTACCCATGCCTGACCGAAGGCGTCCGCGTACGCCTCCGTGTCGAAGCGTTCGGGGAACACACCGCACGCGCTCGACCCGTTGTCCCACTGGACGGCGTACTGCGCCATCTTCAGCGGCGCGTTGTCATCGTCCCAGCTTACGCCGTGGCCGATGGCGGACATCACGGCGTAGTGCCCCCAGCAGCGGGCGGTGGCTTCGAGCACCGTGGCCGCCTTGTTCCGCCAGTAGCGGGCCACCGTGTCACCGGCGGGGTCCTCGACCCACCACACGATGGCCGGCGCCGGGTCGTACCCCTCGGCGGCGTCGAGCACAGCGGCGTACAGGCGGACGGCGGCGGCGCGCGCGGCCTCGGCGGTGTCGTCGCTCGGCTCGGGGTGGTCGGAGTAGTTCCCGCCGGGGCGGGGCTTGTGGGGGTGCGGCGTACCGGCCTCGTCGCAGGTGTCGCAGGCGTTCGCGAACGCGAGCATGCTAAACGTGCTCGACATCTCGTCGAGGATCCACGTCGCCACCCGGATGTGTTCCCGGATGTCGAGATCGTCGGGGTGCGCGCCGGAGTGCGCGGTGATGGCGGTCAGGATGGCGGCGTAGGCGGCGGGCGTGGTGTCGGGGGACATGGGAACCTCGAGGGCGGGGTGGGGACGGGGTGGGGTCAGTAGACGATGATGCGGGCGCCGTCGAGAGCGACCCGGACGATCTCGTCGGTCGGCTTGCCATCCTCCCAAAGCGGGTAGCCGACAAGGAGGCACGGGTACCCGGCGTCGGGGTCGTCGGACTGCTCCACGCGAAGCACGATGAGGTCCTGCGTGGCGCCGGCGGTGTCGGTCACGCTGACGGTCAGGCCGACGAGGACGCCGAGGATATGGGCGACGGTGTCGCCGTCGGTGCCGGAGTCGGCGCCGAAGCCGAGCGTGACGTCACACCAAGAAGGGACGGGGAGGGTGAACATGGGAACCTCGGGGCGTGGTGGGGACGGGGTGGGGACGGGCGGCGGTGGCGTGGCCCCGAGCGTGAACTCGGGGCGGCGCCGTCGGCGCTCGGCTACTCGGTCGGGGTGGCGGGATCCTCCTCCTCCTCCTCGTCGTCGTCGTTGTCCCTCTCCTCAAGCTCGTTGTCCTCGTCCTCCTCTTCGACCTCGTCCTCGACCTCGTCTTCGTCGTCGTCGGTGCGGCAGTCGCGGCAGTCCGACGCGCCGCACACACCCTCGCCGCAGCCGTACCGGTAGCGCCGCCCGCCGCCGCCCTCGGCGCGAGCATCAGAGCGCATGTCTTCACGCCCGCCGGCGTAGTCGTAGTCGTACATTAGAAGCTCCGGATGGTCTGGAAGGGGGAGAAGCCGCAGTAAGTCAGGACGCTTGCGATCGTGGCCGTCGTGTCCGCGTTCCACTCGGCGCCGTCGGGGTTGCCGCGCGGCCAGAGGGCATCGGCCACGATGGCGATGGCATGCGACGCGCGGGCGCCGGCGCAGTCGGCGTCGGTCGGGAGCCGGGCGGCCTGCTCGGCGCACCACGCGGCATCGGCGGCGGCGGGGTCGGTCAGGGTGTCGAAGGCGTACGCGGTGATAGCGCACACCCCCTCCCCCTCCCCGCCGCACTCGGAGAAGCCTTGCGTCGTGGTGATAGGGGCGTGGCAGGCGGAGCAGATAAAGGCGTGCATGGGAACCTCGGGGCGTGGGGTTAGGGCAGGGCGGCGGCGGCGGGGGTGAGCCGGGCGAGCAGGGCGGCGGCTTCGGGGTCGGTGGGGGCGAGCCGGGCGAGCAGGGCGCGCACCCCGGCGAGGACCGCGGCCACGCCCACCACGCCGTCGAGGGCGTTGACACACACCACGGCCCGCTGAGCATTAAAGTACGTGGCGCGGTCACCCTTGCGGGGGCCGCCCTCCTCGGCGGTGAGGATCACCCGGCCGTCGGCGTCGAGGACGCACTGCCAGCTACGGACCCAAGGGCCGCGATCGTGTGTGGTGTGGTTCACTTGAGACTCCGGAGGTATGCCCGCACGGGGGGCGAGAGGAGGAGCGCGACCGGCAGGCCGGCGAGGAAGAGCACGCCGGGAGCAGGCAGGTACAGGGGCCAGGCGGCGGGAGCCGTGAGGAAAAGGGGCATGGAAACCTCGGGGCGTTGGGGTCGGGCGTGGTGGGGTAGCTCGGGGGCCGGCGTCGAGGCGCGGCTATTCGCAGTCGTAGCCGTCGAACCACGGGCCCAACCTGCGGGTACGGGCCCGCCCGGTGCGGTTGGTACAGGTGCGGCTGCTCGTCTCGGGGTTCGAGCAGTGCGCCTGCGCCTGCTCCAGCGTCAACCCGGTGGCGATCGTGCGGCGGGTGCGGGCGCGGTCGTAGCGGCGGACGATCTTATACGTGTCGGACATGGTAACCTCAAGTCGGCGGGGCGTTGGTTGCTTGCTTGCTTGCTTGCTTGCTGTCTCTGTTGTATCCCCGGCGCGTCTATACGTCAAGGATATATCTATCCGTGTTTCGGACTATCGGCGAGCGACGGCGGCGCGGCACGCGCGGCTATCCGGCGTCCGGAAGGGGCCGTAAGCGACCCAGCTACCCAACTCGGCGGCGTCGAAGCGCCACACGTAGTATCCCGCGCGGTCGAAGTGAAAGGCCGCCGGCGCGTCGTGGTAGCGGTCGCTTCCCGTGTGGCTATTTGCCGGGTAGAACGCGACACGCCGATCCCAACGGTCCCGCGTAGTCACCACGGGGAGGGGGCCGTTCGCCGTCGCCCGGTGCCCGCAAGGGCGGCACCTATTGTAGTCGCGCCCGCCGTCGTCGCCCATACGCCACCGCCCGCCGGGGCCGGTGCCGGTGCCGCCGGGGAGGGTGGACATCTCGACCGAGCACCGCCCGCAAGCGGGACACGCGAGCGCCCGCGCGCCGGGATAGACAGGACTAGGAACC
>Ga0181355_1000661_pt1 | contig 14823 bp, 8 predicted proteins | sample Fa13VDMM15DN_FD_130099 | JGI IMG/M metagenome (GOLD analysis project Ga0181355, IMG submission 130099) | Freshwater viral communities from Lake Michigan, USA - Fa13.VD.MM15.D.N | ecosystem: Environmental > Aquatic > Freshwater > Lake | place: USA: Michigan | collected 2013-09-23 | reverse complement strand
TCAGAATCAAATTTCGCAGCCGTGTATTCCCTTAACAGAAAATCAAAAAACTTATTTTCAGAGCTTACAGAATTTACCCTTTAAGACTCTTTATTATGTTGAGGGAAATCTTGCCTATCTAGTGAGCAATTTAACTCTCAGCAATTATACAGCAACAGTAACGCTAATTAGCGGAGGAAATAGCAGCGACCTTAATAGCAACCTAAATGTACCGGGAGATTATGTGCCTATAATGATTGAGTATATTCAAAAGCAGTTGTTATTAATGAAGCAGACTCCAAAAGATTTAGCTAACGATGGTTCTGATTTATCCGTAAATTAATTATATGCAGCCCATACGCAACAATATCCTAGTTAAGCCCTTCCCTCCAGATGAAATTTCGGAAGGAGGCATATTCGTACCCGAATCGGCAAGACAAGAAAGCAGTAAAATGTTTGTTATTGCTGCGGGAAGAGGTACTAAAGAAAGAAAAATGATTTTTAACCCCGGAGATATTGTATATCGCGTTAAGGATTGGGGTACCCCTGTGGATATTGATGGAGAGAGACATTACATAATGGATCAAAATGGTATTATAGCAAAAGAGTAGAAAAATGGCAGTACAGAACAGACAATGGGTGAGCTTGGACGAGGCGATTTACGCCTATCTGGACGAATCCGAGCAGGGCAACCACAAGTATTTCAAGATGTGGAATCTTGCTTACCGCGCTCTTATGGAACTTGGTCTTGATTTTTTCTTTGCTATTAAAAGTGTAAAGCTGCCTGTTAATCCAAACCTAACAGTAACACTTCCCGAAGACTATTTAAAATATTCTAAGGTTGGCATTTTAAATGCGCAAGGGGAAATCATACCCCTAATGGTTAACAACAACTTAACTACCGCGTTTGATATGCAACCTTCAAGACTTTCTCAAACGCAAGATCCGACCGTTTTTTCTGCCTATAGTCCGCAAGGTATTGTATGGTGGAACTACTGGAACGGATACGGACTCTCTAATCTTTATGGTCTTCCAAGCGGAAGCCCCTTTGTTGGTAATTTTAAAATTGACAACGCTAACGGGCTTATTGTGCTTGATGAAAACTTTGAATATGAATACATTATGCTTGAGTATGTGTCAATGCCTACTCAGGGGCAGGACTACTTCTTCCCCATACAGTTTAAAGAAGCAATCGTATCATACTTAAGATGGAAAGATATCATTAGCATACCATCTTCTCGCAGAGGAAATCTTGGTGATAAAAGAGATAGAAGAATGGAGTATTACAACGAAAGAAGACTTGCTATCGCAAGATACGATCCTGTAAATATGAGCGACTTGTATGAGTGGAATCTTCGTAATCAAAGACTTGGAATTAAAGCATAATAAGAATGGTTGATGTAAAACGTTTTTCTGGGGTAATGAATTTAGACGACAAGCCGGAGAACATACTCGGCCCCCAACATATAGACGCCTTAAACCTTCGTTTTTACGGGGGGCAAAACGGCCTTACTGCGGAAAACATAAAAGGTAATTACATTATACCAAACGCGCAACTTCCTAATAACGGAACAAATATTTGCATAGGCTCGTTTTATGATCAGCTAAACCAGAAGATTTATTTTTTTAATTATAATAGTGCTGGGAATAATGGCATCTATAGTTTAGATGTAAATACAGAAACTATTACAAAAGTATTTTTATCCAATACAGATAGCATTGGAGATGTTCTTAATTTCAGCCCAGATTTTCCTATACACTCCGTAGTAATGGTTTATAGACCAGAATCGGATGGTAATCTTCTTTATTGGGTTGAGGGAACACACAATAGGCCTAGATACTTAAACGTAAGCACCGTATCTTCCCTCGCACCCTTTACAGAAGACATGTTAAATGCTGGCAAGAACGCTCCGCTTCAGCCACCGCTACCAGTATATCAAAATGATGTAACTGTTAACGTAAATAATCTTCGTAAAAAATTATTTAGATTTTCATACCGCTGGGTATATAAAAATGGAGAAAGATCTACCTTTTCTCCTATATCAAAAGTTGCTTTACCTATAGATGGGTATAATCCAGATGTTCAGGCGTCTTCAACAACAAATAATAATATCCTTGTTCAAGTATACAGCGGAGGAGTTGATTATTCTGCCATAGAAATTGTTGGACAAGAAAATTTAGGAAACACTTGGGGGGATTTCTTTTTAATCACTACACTTGACAGAAGTCAATATAATATTTCTCCCAATTCTTTTTACAATTACTCCTTTTATAATAACGGAGCTTATCCGGTAGTGAGTATAGAAGAAACGGATTTATACTTTAGCTGGCTTCCGGATTATGCGAATACCCTTGAAGTTTTAAACGGGAATGTACTTATTTACGGAGGACTTACAGACGGTTATGAGCCTATACAAAGATCTGACGTAGATGTAACTATTACGTCCGGCTTAAGCAACCCAGATGCTCCAGATATTTCTTTTTCGTATTCTGGGCCAAGCCAGTTTACTGTTGTTATTGGATCTATAACTATAGTTGGAGCAACGTACACAATATCATTTAATTATAATTCTGGCGCAGCGGGGGATGCTTCTCCTAAAAACGTAACATATACAACTCTTGCAGGAGATGATGCGGCAGACGTAGCTGCCGGGCTAGCAGCATTACTTACTGGGAACAATATAGCTATTGATAATTTAGGCGGAGGGGTTTTTAGGGTTTATACTTCTACTAATGCAGGAACGATTACTAATGTTGTAGTTAGCACAAGTTTGTCTGGAAGTCAAACGGCATCAGCTTCTTGGAAATGGAGTTGTCCTGAACGCCTAGGGCTTGTATATTTTGATGATAGGGGTAAGACTAACGGAGTGGTTTCTTTTGTATCTGATTCTGATGTTGACACAACTGATTTTGCAGTTACAACTCCCAACTTTGGGGTGTCTTCTACTGGAACTGTTTTAAAGGTTCCGTTTATTTCTGCTTCTATTAATCATACACCTCCAGAATGGGCGACTGCTTATCAATGGGTTAGGGCTGACCTTAAACCAATAAACTTTTTGTACTGGATTACAAACGATTACTATCCGCAAATATCAAGCGATGGATTTTTGTACTTTGGAATACAAAACTTAACAACACAACAAACTTTAAATACCGGATTTATTCCTTCTTATGAATTTACAGAAGGGGATAGAATTAGGGTAATTGCTTCTTATACATCTGGCGTGTATACCCCGTTTTCTTCTCAGCTTGATATGGAGATTTTAGGAACGGTTGAGCTTAATATGCAAGCTCCAAATGATACTACTAAAAAGGGTACTTATATTAAGGTTAAAAAACCAACAACGGTTCCGTCTGGATATCAACAACAAATGCTGATAGAGCTTTACACTCCTAAGGCACGGGTTTCTGAAAATTCAGAATTGTTTTATGAGTGGGGACAGAAATATGATATTTACACTTCTGGCGGTGTTAGATATCACAGAGGTCAAACAGGAAACCAAACAGCTACACAGCCCGCGACTTTTCAATGGTTTGATGGGGATATATACCTAATGACAAGAGGTTTTTACCCGTATGACAATTCAACCACTTTGGTTAACGCCTCTTTCCAAGCTCCAAACTATAACGACTATTATCCAAGCGCCGTTAATTCAAACGGAAGAGCTTGGGCTATAGATGAAAACGCACAAGCTGCTGCCAATAAAAGATATTCTGGTGTTGAGTATTACAATCCTACGATTTCAAGATGGGGAGGATCTTATCAGCAGGGAACAACGATTAACAATTTAAATATATTTAGGCCAGCCGACTTTGATGAAATCGATAGATCAAAAGGAGCAATCCAAAGATTTATGGTTGAGGATAGGCTCCTATATGTTTATCAACAAAGAGCAGTAGGTGTTTATGGGGTTTATGCTAAATTTATTCAGGATAACGCAGGGACAGACGTCTTGACGACAACCAATAAGATTATTACCGATAACAATATACGATATTTACAAGGCCAGTATGGGCTTGGTGACCAACCCACATCATTAGTCAGAAGCAAAAGTTCCCATTATTTTGTTGATCCTGTTCGCGGGTACCAAGTGAGAAGGTCTGGAGATGGGCTTACTCCTATATCGGAACTTTATAAAGGCCAATTCTATATCCGGAATTTGCTTATTCCTTATAGTAACGACTATAGACTTCCAGAGTATGTAAAATCAAAGATTTTAGGAACGTACAACTTTTTTGATGAAGAATATATTTGTGCTTTACAGGGCGGTTCGCTTTATCCAAGTGAGCCATTGAGATTTGTTACAAACGGTGTAATTGAAAACGGAGACATAACAACCCCTTCGACTTTAGCAACTGTATTTGACGGGAATATTGATTTTTACATTTATACTGTTTCTTTTACAGGAACTCCCGTAGAAGGTGATGTTATTCATACTGTGGTTACCTTAGAAAATGGAATAACTTATGATTTCCCGCTCACTGTAGCTAGCGGATGGACGCTTTCAAATATTTGCACATTTTTAGCTAATTTAATAGACGGAAACTCCAATTTTGCTGCAACAGCAACAACTTTTGCGGGCAATCCGGCGGTTCGCGTAACAAGCCAAACTGGAACGCTTAAAATTAGCGGGTATACAACAATAACTTTCCCCGCATTTATAAATACATTTACGGGAACCCCACAAGCTGGCGATGTAATAAATTTAAACAATATATATTATAACCAAAGCGGCCCGTATTACGATTTTAGTTACACCTTTGGATCTGGAGATACTATTTCGGATATGATTACAGCTATTGTGGCTGATGTTAACGCAAGCGCAGGAGGGTTTACAGCTACCGCTGTTACTTATGGGGGTTTTCCGGGTTTTACTATAAGAAGATTGAATAGTTATGAAATTGGGGGAAGTTCTGAGCTTGAAATTATTCCTGTTCCGGGTACCGAGATTTCCCCTTACACCTTCTCATTCAATGAGTTAAGAAATGGATATACTTCATTTTTTAGCTATTATCCAGAGTGGATTACAAATGCAGAAGAGCTGATTTATACTTGGGTAAATGGACAGCTATATAAGCACGACAACACGACAAACTATTCTAATTTTTACGGAACCCAATATGGGGCGTATTTAACCTGCGTATTTAATCCAGCTATCCACGTCAAGAAGTCTTGGAATAGCCTAATGGAAATAGCTGACACTATTTGGATAGTTCCTAGTATGTATACCAATACCTACTCTTATGGAACGACAAAACAGCAAAGTAGTCTAGTGGAGGCTGAATTTCAACTGTTAGAAGGCAACCCTTCGGCTTCTATAAAAAGGGATGCTAATTCAAGCGGTGGGAAGATAAACGGGAATTTTATGAAGGGCAATTGGTTAGTAGTAAAATTTCAAAAAACAAGTGCGAATAATTTAGTAAATTTGAGTGAAGTTTCGGCTAGGTTTACCGACTCACCTTTAACAGTAAAATAATAAAGATATGGCAGGATTTTTAGCGGCACTACCATTAGCGACAAAGATAGCATTAGGAGCGGGCGCGCTTAAATCTCTTAGTGGTATTGGTCAAGCAGCTTTTAGCGGCCAGAAGAAAGCAGAAAAAGATTTAGAAAAACAAATTGAAGGAATTCAGTTCCCAAGTATTCTTGAGTATTACGAGCAAGCTAGGCAACGGTATGGAGTTTCTCCAACACAAACCGCATTGTATAAAAGACAAATGCAAAACATTCAGCGCGCGGGCGCAACTAGCCTTGCTGGAGCAGGGGGAGCAAGAGGCAGAATGGCAGCAACTCCAGCTATTGCTCGTTCATTATCAGATGCAACTCTTGCAGCGGAAGTGGCTGCGGAAGGACAACAAGATAGAAGATTTGGCGTCTTGGGAAGTGCTACTCAAATGAAAACGCAAGCTGAACTTGCAAAACAAAATCAAAGAATTAGTGCTGCTGCTGCGAAAGCTGCGGGAAGAGCTGCTATTAAGAGAGCAGGACTAACAAATATATACGGAGGTTTGACAGATATAGGAAAAGCGTTTTCATCTAAAGATAAAGAATAAAGAAGCATAGAATGGTTCCAATTTCCTCAAACATATACAGCGCAGAAGCGGTAGTCTTTGATAACAAAGGGTTGTTTGACTATCAACAAAAGCTTGCTGATAGAAGAGCTAAAAGAGAATTGGCTGAACAAGAGGCTATTGATAAGTACATAGACGATGCAAGTAAAAGGCTTACCCCAACAGGGATGAGGGCGCAAGACGTTCCCGGCTTCTTGAAAATGCAAAATGATTTTAGGCAACTTTCCAATCAGTATAAAAGCACAAAAGACTCCTATAAAAGACTAGAACTACAAAAAAAGGGCGATGAGATGTTTTTGTTTATTCAAAGAAGTAAGCAAGCAGACGAGTTGGCTAAGCCCACAAGAGAGGCCTTAAAGAATCCAGAAAATAGAAAAAAACTGAATACCGAAAAAATGATGCAAGACTTGGCCATCCACGACTTGCCATTAGATTTTCAAGGCGTTTTAGCATTGGGTATTCCCCAACGCAGAGATATAAACCCTAACGCTTCTTACTACAAAGAAACACCATTTGATTTCATAAAAACATTTAAAGAAGCAGCAATTGGCCCGGGGATTAAAGTATCAGAGCTTTCCGTTTCTTCGGACGGTAAAACTAAGACAATAACAGAGGGTTTTGGTAAGCCAGCAATAAAATCAATTGCTTCCAACTTTGTAAAATTGGTTGACATTGATGAAGATAAAAAAAATTATTACACAATTAGAGCAAAAGACTCTCAAATTTATCCAGCTCAAAAGTTAGCTGATTACGATAAAAAGGTGAAGCAATACTTCCCCGACATTACAGTAGATGACGAAGATCCATTAAGCATAGCCTTAGCGGAAGCTATCATAGAGGCAGAAGGAAGGAAATCGCAAAAATTTGAAAACGCTCCTAGAATATCCGTTTCTACAGGAGGCGGGGGAGCAAGTGGTGCTACAGGTAGAATAGACTTAACTACCTACAGAGATGTAGGAGAAAATAAAGACGTTACAGACATTTTTCAAGGAGTTAAAGTGACGGGCCTTCCTAAAGGAGAGTCTATGCTTGCTAAGCAAGTTTTATATGATCAAAAAAAGAATGAAGTAACTGTTACGGAATGGGTGGGCAGAGATTTAGAGGGTAATCCAATAGGTCAGCAAACAAGAACTATTCCGTATGATGTTTTTTTGCAAAACATAAAAACACTTAATCCTCAAACCGATTTTAGATACATAGAAACTTTACCAAAGGCAAAAACTGGTAAAGCTCCAAGCAGTCTTACAATGAAGGAGAGCGAATATAGAAATTTATCTGTTGCCAAAAGACAAGAATTTTTAAGCAAAGGAGGCGTGGTTGTAAAATAAAGTAATATGCCAGATCCAATCAAAGACTTATACAGTTCCTTAAAATCAACCAAATTGTTCTTGGATGAAAATGATTTTAGGCAACAATTAAGTAAAAATCCAAAAGAGGTATTTGACGTTGTTTCAAAGGGTAAATTAACTTCTGGCTTGTTTATTGATTATGATGATTTTGAAAATGTTACTGGTTTAAAAAAAAAAAATTCAGAGAAGGTCTCAGAAGATGGTGGCAAAGCTGGTACTTCAGAAGTCCCATTGGTTTCAGGAAAACCCTCTAAAGGATTTGAGGGTTTAAAGCCAGCAAAGATACAGCCAGTTAAGGTAGAGATTCCAAAGCAGTTAAAAGAAGAAGAAGTTAAAATACCAAAGCAAGTTGCTGGTGCAAAAGTAACAGATGAGGGACAAAGCTATGTCTCTAATTTAGTATCATCCTTAGATAGAGGATTCTATAAAAATCTTATCGGTAATCCTGTAAAAGGATTAGGAACGCTTGTAGAAATGGGTACGTCTGCAATGACAGGCGGTAAAGTAAAAGAAGGGCCAGTTAGTGATGCGTTAATGAGATTTGGTAATTGGTTTAATAATGCTATAGATGAAGTAGCTCCACAAGATCCAGAATTTAAAAATAGTTTATCAGACCAATTTGGGCAAGCACTAGGCCAAGTAGGTTCGCTAGTATTAACAGGAGGTGTGGGTGCGGGGGGAAGAGGTGCTGCAATAGCAGAACAAGCAATTCCCAAGACAGCCACAACTGTTGCTGGTAAAATAGCAGCAAAGGCTGCACCAACATTAAGAGGTGTCAAAGAACTTACGAAAGAATTAGCTACCCCTGCATCTATTAGTGCAGGTCTTACGGTAGGTCAATCTGAATTTGAAAGAGCGAAAGAAGCGGGAGCAACAGATGAGCAAGCCTTTGAAGCGTTTTACAAAAACGCAGCAGTAGGTTCGGTTTTAGAGAAGATACCCGTAATGCAATTTTTAAAGAGATTTAATAATGCTACAAGTGGGGGTGTTGCAAATTATATAAAGACTAAGGGTGTTGCGGGAATAACTGGTGGTCTGGAAGAAGCAACTACAGAAGTATTGCAACAAATATATGCTAACAAGACAGCACAAGACATTTACAATATCAATCAAAACATCTTTGAAGGACTTACGGAATCGGGAGGGATAGGATTTGGTGTAGGCTTTTTGCTTAACGCAATGGGAGCGCAAGCAAAGACTTTAAGACAGCAAGGTAAAGAGCAAGAAGCGCAAACTTTAGAAAATCAGGAACAAGAATTTAAGGCAAAAGCCGAAGGCGCCCCTGCTCCAGCAGCACCTCCGCCACCTGCTGCTCCCACTGTTGAAGAAATTGTGGAAACAAAAGCGATTCCAGAAGTAGCGCCACAAGTTCCCGCAACACCTAAAGTTGAACCTGTAAGGCAATTAGGCACAGGAGCTAATGTTTATTTTGAAAACGACAAATACAGGGTAAATGATTACAAGGGTAAGACTTTATTAAATGTTCAGGGAACTGGTGACGCAGGGGTAATAGCTAATTTAGAATTTAACACTCCAGATGAAGCTGTCTCTGTTGCTAAAACATTAAATAGTCTTTATCCTCAAGGAGTTCCAGAAGCTGTTCTACTTGATAAAGTGGTTGAAGATATTAAGACAGGTAAATATAAAGAACAGATTGTCGGGGAAGAAGTCGCACCACAAGTTCCCGCAGCACCCATAGAAGAAGAATTACCATTTGGTGAAACAGCTCCAAGAGAGGTAAAGGAAACAAAGGAAGAAACTAACATAAAGAAAAGAGCTTTAAATATAGAGCCTCTCAATCCGCTTGTAGAGGTAATGCAGTATTTTATAAGTGGGGGGAAGATAAACCCAAGTGCGCTTGAAGAGTTCTTTGGCAAAGAGACAAGAACGGGAATGGGTAAGATTAATGTGGAGGAAAGAAGAAGCAGGACTTCCCTAACAGACAATAAAGCACCAAGCATAGATGAACTTGCTGAAAAGCTAACAGGTGTTGATAGAACAGAGCAGTTTAGAGAATTTAGAGACGCTATTGAGGAGGCATTGAAAAACTTCTCTGGAACCAAGCAAATGTCTGAAGAGCTTGTAAGGGATTATGATATTGACTACTTAAAGCAGAAAAGACTTGCTGAACTTGAGGATATTAATAAAGAAGTAGAGGATGAGACAAGACTTTTTGTATCACAAATTCCCGAAGCACAACAAGAAGAAATACTAAGAGTCCTTGATAAATTTAGAGATAATCAAGGGTTTATTAATTGGCGTGCTATAGCTGGTGAATATGAAAGCGGCTTTGAACCCATACTACTTGAACTTTCCGAACCATCACAAAAAATCATAGAAGATGCAATCAAGCAAATCCAAGAAACAGGCCGAATTAGCGGCATTTCTACTGAAGCTTTACCAGTTACAGCAGAAGAAAAAGCAAAAGAAACCGTAAAACCAAAACAAGATGCCATACCAGAGCCAAGCCCAGAGGGCTTACTTCAACCTCAACAAGAAAGAATTGGAGAAGAAGGGGGTGAACGTAGAGGAGTGGAATCGCCAGTCGAGAGGCTTGCAGCTACCCAAAAAAGTAAAACTGAAGCTGCGCAAAAAGAAGTAGTACCACCTGTTCCCCCAACACTACCAAAGCCTGAAGGGGAAGAAGAGTATGTTCCAAAAGAAAAAGATAAAGCATTACTAAATAGGCTTTATACTGCCAAGAATATCCCCGAAGAGGCCAGAATTGGCTTTGAAAGAGAGGGATTGAGGTATCAAACAAAGAGTCAAAAAGAAGCAGAATTAGTAGCTAAAGGGGTTATTGATGAATTAGGCATTGACGAAGCTTTAAACCTTGCTAATTCTTTTGAATTTGACGGAGATGTAAACTCTCTAATCTATGCCGAATCCTTAAATAGATTAGCTGAGATGGAAAAGCAGGCTAAAACCAAAGAAGAAAAACAAGCCCTTGCGAAAAAATTTGCTGAAGTAGGAATACAATACGGAGAAAAAAGTCAGTATGGTGGTAGGTTTAATGCCGCTATAAATTATTTTTATCAAAAATCTCCATTAGGTATTGTCATAATGGAGAATATCAAAAGGGAAGAAGAGTTTGCTAAGTTTTCTAAGAATAAAGAAAAATCATGGAAAGAAGCCTTTGATATTCTAAAGACTGAATTAGATGCTTTAAAGCAGGAACTAGAAGGCAAAAAAGCAGAACCGTTAATTAGGACTTCCGAAGCAAAAGTTCAAGCAGCAAGACAAAAAAGAGCAGCCTTAAAAGAAAAATATAAAAAAGGGAAAGGCGGGGGCTTAACACTAACGACTGGCGGTTTAACGAAGGAGGGTATTGAGTATGTCGGGGAACTAGCAGTAACATATATTCAAGAAGGAGTTGCAAATGTTGAGGTCATTATTCAAAGAATATTCTTGGATTTAAAAGATGTTATGGGTAAATCCATCGACGAAGAAACTGCAAAACAAGTTGAAGGCGAAGTCCGCAAGACCTTTAAAGAAACGAAAGGGAAATCGGTTCTTAATAGAATTAGAAAACGACTTGAAAAGCTTTCCAAGAAAAAACAAGACGAGGTTGTAAGAAAATCTTTTAATCAAATCATTGAATCTGGAGGTCTTGAATATGATGATTTTAGAAAAATAATAGCAGAAGTTACAGGGTATCCAGAGCTGACTGAACAAGAGCAAGCAAGATTTATTGAGCTTGTAACAAAGACAAATGCGGTTGAAAGGATGGCTGAAAAAGCTAGAGAAGATAGAACGGAGCAAAGTCTTAGAGATTTTAGAAATGCTGAAATAGAAGCAGGGAAAGCTGCTAGAGAACTTAATCAACTTATATGGAATAAGCCTGATATTGTGAAAAGGCTAACCTCGATTATGCAGCTAAGTACGCTTGGCATCCCAGCTCTTATCAATAACCCAATATACAATATCTGGAACCAAGCAACCCTAAGACTACCTGTTGGTTTATTTAATGATTTAGTAGACAGAGGGATAACGCTTGCTGCTCAAGCAACGGGAACCGAATATCAAAGAGAATACAATGTTCTTGGCACTCAAAAGGAGTTCTTTAAAAAATTGGGATTTGGCACTAAGGAGTCTATTGAACAATTAGTAACTGGGCTTAATAGGCAAGATTATATTCAAAAAGAAGTTGGTGGTCAGAAAATACAACCATTGCAAGCTGCTAAGGATTTGTGGGCTTCTTTTACAGGCAAGAAAAAATTAACGACCGCCCAAACGTGGGATAAAGCTATTCAGGCAACAGCAGGTGTTCCTGCCGAAGCTATTGCTAGGACACTTAATATTGGTGATAAACCACAAAGATTTGCCGCCGAAGGAGCGCAGGCCGCTGCGTTTGCAAAGTCTTTTGGGTTAAAGGATTTGGATTATAAGTTATTTATAGAGTTTCCAAGAGAGGAAGCGTATAGGATGTATAAATCACAAGGTCTAAGCGATGCTGAAGCAGCTAAAAAAGCGGATTATATAAAAGATGTAATTATAAAAGAAGGACAAAGGGCCACCTTTCAACAAGACAACTTAGTAAATACTGCTTTATCGGCTGTATTTAATACTGTTTTTGGGAAAGGGGAAGAGACGGGATTGGCTAATTTGGTTAAGGCTACCACAGTTTCCCCGTACATAAAAATTCCAACTAACGCATTTTGGTCTTATTACAATCTAGTAAACCCAGAAATAGCTCTCTTACAATCTTTTGCTCACGGAGGAAGAGCCTTTTACTTAAATAAAGCCGGAGAGGAAAATAAAGCCAAGCTTGCCCTTCGGGAGTCAAGGTATTGGCTAGCTCATGCCGTAACAGGGATGGCAATGAAGGCTGTTGTAATTGCCTTGGTTAAAGCGGCCGTTTACAATGCTGGCTCTGATGAGGAAGAAAGTAAGAGAGAAAGAGAAGGTAAAGCTTTTTATGAAGGACAGGGTACGGTAAATATAGATAAATTAAATGCTGTATTAAGCGGACAAGATCCCACAAAAGTTACGACTGGGCTTTTAATACCTAATAGATGGTTTGGGCAATGGGGAACAGTTGGAAATGCAATCGCTAGGAAATATGAAAATATGACTCCGGAACAAAGAAAAACAGAGGCAGACTATTATGATTTTATGCTTGGGGAATTGTCAACAGATGTTCTTCAGGAACTAGAGCAAGGAGTTTTTGCCAATACCTCATCCTTATTATCGTATTTAAATACGGGCAATCCGAATAGATATTTGGTTAATACGCTAAATATGTTTACCAATATAGTTCATCCTGCTGCCCTTGCTCAAATATCAAGAGCAAAAATCCCTAATTATACCACCCAAAAAGCAGATACTTTCTTAAAAGAGCTTGAAAATTCGATGCTTACAAGGTCTTCTTTTATAAGAGAATTAACAGGAAAGTACCCGCCTTCTAAGATTAGTATATGGGGAGAGCCTATCCAAAAGCAAGGAGGAACTATTCAGAAGCTATTTAATATTACAAGGGTTAATAAAGATATGTTTGCGAGACCTTTATATGATGATGCTAAAAAATATAACGATATTAACTTTTTCCCACCCGCCGTCACTTCTTCCCTCAACGGCAAGCAATTAACAGTTGACCAAACAAGAGTACTTCAAGAATTTGTAGGAGCTGCAAGAAAAGCAAGAATAGCCCCTTATGTTAACGATAGTGCAAAAATAGAGGGGTATAATGTTTTATATAGTGAATTAACAGATCCAGAAGATAAAAAGAAGGTTTTGAATTATTTATACGAAGTTGGTAGGCTTGATGGGTTAAGCAAGTTTTACAATCAATACAAAGATTTAAAACCAAAAGAAAAGCCAGACGATTTCCTTAAAGAATTGCAGTTTGATCTATTTAAAACCCTTCAAAAATATAAGAAAAAAGAGTAACTTTGATTAACAATTTAACATATTAAGAGATGCCGTTAACACCTAATTTTAGCACCTCACAACAGGCGGGACTTCCCTCTGACGTAGTAGTAACAGATACCTCTACTGGATCAGATGTAGCTATAGTAGCAAGAAGAGTTTATTTAGTTAATTATGCGGGGGAATATGTGGTAGCCGATGGAACCACTACAGACTATACGCCGTGGCCACTTGCGCAAACTTCTATCTCAATAGATTGCCTTACGCAGGATACAGCTTTAACCGTCACCGTGAACTGGATTGATGCAGGCGGAGTAACGCTTTATACCAAGACTTCCCTCGCAGGCTTCACACTTTTTAACGAATCATTTTATTATTCTCTAACACAAGGTCAAGCTGCCGTGGGTAACCCTTCTTATATCTTACAAGACAATAATTATTTTCAGAATAAAAGCAAGCTTCGCTGTCTAATTGATAGTGGTAACCAAGCTGTAACACTTGGATATGATATTACTTCAGCTCAAGAATGTTACGACCTTGCAACGTATATGGTGGCTTCACAAAATCTATTTTTTTGATGGAAGTCTGGAAAAACATAGACAATCTTGATTATTATTTAATTAGTAATCTTGGAAGGGTAAAATCATTGCCAAGATATGTCAATGGGAAAAATAATAAAAAAAGACTTATTAGCGAAAGAGTATTAAAACAACATCTAAATAAGTATGGATATTGGGTTGTGGGTTTAATTGATAATGATGGTAATAAAAAACCACATTTAGTTCACAGAATTTTAGCCACAGCTTTTATTGAAAATCCAGATAATAAAAGAACAATAAATCATAAAAATGGAGTTCGTAGTGACAATTCTTTGGATAATTTAGAATGGGCTACTTATTCGGAAAACATAAAACACTCTTTTGTAGTGTTAGGTAGAAAGCCTACTATAATGAAGGGAAAAGATTGTTGGTTTTATGGCAAAAAAGGCAAGAATCATCCCGGTTATGGAAATTCTCATAATAAAGGAAGAGTTGGATCTAAAAACCCAAATTCTAAAAAAATAAAATGCGATACTCTTGATTTATGTTATGAGTCAATTTCGTTGGCAGCTAAAAATTTAAATTTATCAGCTTCCGAAATTAGTAATGTTTGTTTGGGGAAAAAAAGACAGGTTTTTGGTTTAACTTTTAGATATTTATAGTATGTTAACAGTAGCGAATATCATAGACATTGCCCGCATATCTCAATATATTGCAACGATAGATATTGAGAAGGGTAAATTTTTTGGAAGAAGAATAGCTCCAGAAACCCCGCAGATTCTTTATAACGAAAGAAAAGCCGTGGAGTGGCAATATAATTTAGATCCTGCCGACACTTCCCTGACAGAAACATCAAACTATCTGTATTCACTTTGTCGCGGATATAACCTGCAAGCTCAACAAATAGCAGGAACAGGCGGTACTATCAGTCCGGTTAATCCTTCTCAAATACCAACCCCTTACGACTTTGAAGTAACAGCCTCTTCTATAGTTCCTGCTGGAGCTACTAATGCTAC
>Ga0181355_1000660_pt1 | contig 14823 bp, 14 predicted proteins | sample Fa13VDMM15DN_FD_130099 | JGI IMG/M metagenome (GOLD analysis project Ga0181355, IMG submission 130099) | Freshwater viral communities from Lake Michigan, USA - Fa13.VD.MM15.D.N | ecosystem: Environmental > Aquatic > Freshwater > Lake | place: USA: Michigan | collected 2013-09-23 | reverse complement strand
CAGCATGAACGAAAATCTTGCACTGACTCTCGAACGATTTGCAGCAAACTCACAACTAGGAGCGGCAGTAAACGCGCAACTTGCAAAGACCGACATTATCAGTCGCGTGATTGTGTCCATGCCGATTGGCTATGGATTCGTAGATGGTCAATTTGTTTACACTTCACCAGTGGTTACAGCACCTGAGCCTGAGCCTGAACCTGAGCCTGAACTTCAACCAGAATAAATATCATGATTGAGGAACACAGTGCGACATATAATCTTGTCAATGGGCTTATCGGCATTGCCGCATCGTCATTAGGGGTCATTACTCAGTTCCAAGAACAATTGGATTGGGCTTTGAAAACATCTTCTACAATGTTATTAATTTGTGTTTCTATTGTTACTCTTTACAACCTATTGAAAAAGAAATGAATCAAAAACAATCTAGAGCAAGACTATCTCTGTATATTCTTATCGCAATGGGAACAAGTGCCAGCGCTGGCTTAACAACAGTTGATTTTTCGGATTGGCGCGAAACCACATCATTTATGCTGTCAGTGGCAATGACAGGTTTAATAACAGCACGAAGCTACATTGACCAAACACCAAGCAGAATTGAACAATGAACTACAGAATTCTTCATCCAATTAAAGAAGGAAAGCGCAAATATAGATTTGCAGCAGTGGGAGTAAATTGCATAGCCTTGAAGGGTAAGTTATCACAGCATCCGAATGTTGAGTTCTACAGCGCTGACGGAGTGCTAAGAGCATGGATTAAAAACGGATGGATGTTTGCAACAAACGAGTATTTTTGGAACGGATGCAGCCCTAAAAAATATGTCGGGATTCACCCGTTTGGATTTTGGGCGGGAACACCAGACTTTGCTGGCACCATCGAAGCGTCATTTTGGCACGATGTTCTTTTTCAGTTCTCGGCAGTCGGCATGTATGACTTGCGTGATGCAAATTATCAATTTTTATATCTTATGGAACGTAACGGCTTTACTCTTGCCAGTCACTACTACGATGCTGTTGAAGCATATGGAGATAAGTATTTTGGCAAAGACAAAGATGGAGTATATGTTAAAATTTTATAAGATATGTTAACGAAATCTGTTTCGGGAACATAAGCAAAAACATTGCAATATGAATGAATTCACATAACGATAAATTATGAAAAAATTAATTACAATTATCCTAACAATTACGCTTGCGTCTTGTGTAGAAAAAATTACAGTGCAGGGGCAATACGGGGAATATTCTTTCAAACCCCGCAAAGTAATTACAATTGAAGAAGCTAAATGAATAAACAACAAATCACAGCAATGCAGCAACGCATTCATGACAAGTTTGATAAGAACTTAATAGTGGATGGATTTTGGGGGCAACGATCAATTGTTGCGTGTCAGAGTTATCTACGTTCACTTATGCCTAGCCCGAATCCATGGCCTCGTAGTGACCAAGGAAGCCTTAATAAGTTTTATGGTAAAGCTGGTGATGAAAGCAATCTTGTCTCAATTACTTTTCCATTCCCAATGTATTATGATGGAAAGCTTGTAAAAACAACACGCGTAAATAAGCGTTGTTCCGCATCATTGCTTCGGGTTTTGACAGCTATTAGCGACAAGTATCACGGGAACAAGGAAGTCATTGAAGAAGCTGAAGACTATGGTGGTTGCTTTAACTTTCGTTTGAAACGTGGAGGATCATCCTACTCATTACATGCATTTGGTGCTGCAATTGATTTAGATGCAGATGACAATACTTTCAAAGATTCTTGGCCAATGATTGCTGATATGCCATTGGAGATTATGGAAGAGTTTGCTAAAGAGGGTTGGTTATCTGCTGGCGCTTTTTGGGGTTATGATGGGATGCATTTTCAGGCAACAAGTTAAATTAAGTTAAATCAAATTATGAAGACAACGAGCAAAGTTCTATTAAATATTAGTGATCTGCACGTTGGATCAACGGTTGGGCTATGGCCTAAAGACTTTATTACTAATGAAGGAAACCATATTGGTCAAAACAACTTCCAGAAATGGTTATGGCTGTGCTGGGTGGATATGCAGTCTTGGGCATGGAAGGTTATTGGAGATGATGATTTTGATATTGTTATAAACGGTGACGCAATCGATGGCATACACCACAGAACATTGCAAGTAATGACACCTGATGTAGGGGATCAATTCGAAGCCGTTAAGTATATACTTGGTGACATGGCAAAAAAATGTAAAAATATCCATATCATCAAAGGAACGGAATGCCACACGACTAACTTTGAGATTGCACTTGGTCACGCTTTAGGAGCATCAAAAGATAAATCAACTGGTCAATGTGCATGGGATAACCTAGACCTAGAAGTTCACGGGACGCTTTATAACTTTGCGCATCACATTAGTGCGACAGCGCGAACATACCTTGAGGCGAGCGCACACAGCATCATGCTGGGCAACCTGACCCATTCACGAGCAAGGACAGGCAAACCAGTTCCAAAGGTCATGGTGAGGGCGCACAGGCATCGCCACGGCATCTGGCAGGATGGCAATCAGACAAGCGCGATCTGCGGAGCTTGGCAGGGATTGACTCGATTCGGTCATAAAGTAGTTCCAGACGCGATCCCGCAACCTAGTGCAATTATCTTTGATCATCGAGGATTGGATAAAAACGAAACGCCTCTCATCCACCAACGAGTTTACACAGCAAAATGAAAACCATCGGAAACAGAAAGCGAGTTATGAGCGCACTTGATTATGCGCTGGAACAAACTGAGATAGTGAAGCGAAAAGATGATGAATTCACATCAAGCGAGTTTCATAATGCATTGATTGCTAAGGGTGTGAAAATATCCAATTCTGGCGCAATGTATCGGTTGACGGAAATGGTTGCTAGGGGAGAACTAGTAAAGCGTAAAGCTATGATCAATGGCGCAACAACCAATCTATATAGTAAACCTAGCCTTTAATATGGATTCTGTTATTAAATATAATGAAGGCAACCTTTAATATGGGAAAACTTCTTATCTGCGCAACCTTAAATTTTCAAGCAAATAGTCCTTTGGAGACCCTATATTGACATAAGAACTATTTAGTCTTGCCAACAATATAAAATCAATTAACTTCTTTTCAGGTATGAGTATTCCAATGCAGCGGTATCCAATCTTTGATGTTGCGTCTCCTTTGCGTGACTTAATATTCTATGAGGTTGTAGACTTCAATATTAAGTCAAATAGAGATATGGCGTATGGAACGCCCCATCATAATGTTCCTGTTTATCCTAATCATGAACTTGTTTACATTATGCCAAATGACAAAGAGGCTAAAACTTATCGTTTTTACTATGCGGCAAAAAGAGAAAACCAAGATGATTACAACTGGGAAATACAAACTGGCGAACAATTGACCAGAACTTATGTTATTAAGCGTGAATTATATTTTGAAAGATCGTCATTGGAAGCAGAAGTTGTTGACGAGTTTACGTATCCTGCAATTGGAACGCCAGATATTCGTTTTCCTAAATACGGCTTTGCAGATGATTCGGTAATGCAAAGTAACCAAGAAATTACTAGTCTTTATGTTTTTGTAAAAAGAAGATTTATCGAGCCAATTACTTCGGAGCTTACTTGGGATGATGACTTGGAAAGATATGTTTTAATTACGAAAGAAATTATTCCAGCAGAGGTTTATCCAACTCCCCCAGTAAGAATAGCTGGCTACACTAGTGAGGTTAAGCAGGGCAATACTTTTTTTGATGCAAAGATAACTAGACAGGTAATTGGAGAAAGCAATGAAATTGGAGACGAGCAAACATATCCTTATGAACTTGCTCCTATTCCTAGATCAATTGATCAACCATTTCCTGCAAAGCTAAACTCTATTGACTTAGTTACGGCATGGGCTTGGGCTGTTTCGACAAGTGCTGCGCCAGCTTATGATGAGGCACATTATTGGAGATGGAACATTGTATCTGCTCGTCCGGGTCCTTATTCAGCGACATCAAGAAGATTTATTACTGATGATCCTGAAACAATTCAATTGCTTTATCCAATTGATATTATTCCAAAGCCAGTAAGAGATGTGATTGGGGTTGTCTATTCATGGTTCAGTGCTGGTCAACAAGGAAACATTGCTGTGGCTTCAGCAAGTGAGGTGGAAGTCCCTTCAACTATTCATGATGAAATTATTGTAGCTGAGAATTTAGAACCAGATGGTCCAACTGATACAGAACTAAAAAAATCATACACTGAAACATTAGATGCTACTCCTGGCTATGCTGAGTTTATGACAAAGATTGAGAATGGAATAGTAATTCTTGACCATAAAACTCAAAAAATGCCAATGGGTCTTTATATGGTAGAAGTTATCGAAGTAAACATTGAAAATCTATATGGCTGAACAAGAAGTAAATAATACTGGGAAAACGCTTAAAGACTTTAATCCATCAGAAGATACATTGATGGGTTCTATGCCGAGCAACCCTCCGCGTGAAAGTTTTGTTTCTCCAGTTGGCGAGTATTTTGGTGGTCAAAAAGCTCCAATAATGTCACGGAAATTTGACGACAAGGTTGAAAATCTTCCTAAGCGTTATGCTCCATTTACGCCTATTGTAGGAACAGTTGGAGCAACTTATAAAGTTTACATTACTGAAGGAACTTTGATTTGGTGCAATTGCTCAAATGATGGAAAGGTTTTTACATATTTTGATCCTGCGGTAAAAGCTGGAGGAAATTATATTGAGCATACTATTGCAGACGGACAATCATTATTATTGTCAATTCCAGTAAGTTCTGACGGAGTTCCCAGCCCCGCTGCTGGAGACTTGGAGTTCTTTGTTGATAGCACTGCTACATATGATGGAGGAGCGCATTTCTATCCAGAAGTTGGAGACTATGCTGGCAATGCTGGCACTCATGTTTACAGGATGTTGGATTTCGCCGTTGTAGGTGGTGCTCCAGTAGTTACCTCTAGGCATTGTGGTTCAAACTTGCTTCATTATGATGAGCGTCCTAAAATGAGTAATGTTACAGACGCGATTGTTGATGGAGTTGATTATGGCGTTTTAAAAGAAGCTGACCCAGTTGCTGATGCAATTAAATTCAGAACTCTTACGCAAAAACCAGCTCCCGGAGTTGAAATTATTGACTCTGCCTCTACTGACTCAATTCAAATAAGAAGGGTGAAAGAACTTAATGATTATCCTCAGGTTAGAGTTACTGAAGATGATGGTGCTATTTTAGTAAGGGGCAATAATGCTTATGGAAGTCTTTCAATCACAGATTGCACAGGATTAGTAACAACTACTTTGCTAGAGTGGGAAGATGGATTAATTATTACTGGAATAGATATTCCTGAACATATTACATTTATTGCGGGATGCACCGATTCAATGGGAGGTATGATATGACTTTTGCAGCCATGGTTTGCTGCAGGGAAGAGGACGCAGCAATGCTTCCTCTTTTTATATCTCAATGGCGCAAGATTTATCCAGATGTTACGCTATGGCTTGCTAATGACTACGCTAATCCAGTAATTGATGCCTGTGGACTTCCATTAACTAAAAAAGTAAAATGGGGCAAGGGTGTTGGTCGTGAGATGGTTGAGGCAATGTTGAGCACTGGCGCAGATATTGTTGCCAAGGTTGATGTTGATGGATGGCATCAAGAGCCATACTTATTTGCTCCTTTTGCGGATGAGAGTGTAATGGCTTGTGGAATAGCTTGGGTCAATGATCCCGGACGCTTTCTTGGTATTGGCTATGCTGTAAGGCGTAAAGCATTGTCACTTATTGAAATGTCAAACTCATGCGGAGATTGGGTAAGTTCGCAGGAGGATTTTTCTGTATGCAATGCTGTCAGGTTTGCTTTTCCTAATGGAGTATTTCTTTACAAAAATAAACATTGCCGCAGGGCTGACACCGATCCTAGCTCGTCTTCCGTGGTTCATTGCGGGATTCATGGACGTAACGACAAAGGAAGGAAACTTGCCTTAGGAGAAATGTTTAATTTGTCACAAGGTAACCCAGTTGTAGCAACCTTTGCAGAAACATGGACAGGATTGTCAATAATGCCCGATCGTCTGTCTTCTGCACAAAAAGTGCTAAACGGGCTACTTGCTAACACTCTTGCGCCTAGTGGCATTGTTGTTGCAATACCTCACGTTATAAAAAGAACAGGGCAAGAATACAGCTTAGAGTTTCTAGAAAGCATCTCATCTATTGACGAACGAATTAAAATTGTTCGATGCGAGGACAATGGTCCAATTACAAAGTATTTAGAACTTGTGAAGTATGTATCAAATCCAAAGGCTTTATGTATTATTGTTGATGATGACATTAATTATTCTCCTCAATTCATACAGCGCATGAGCGCAAACTATATGGCAGTAGATGATGAGGTTATATCCAATAATGTTTTAAGGGTAAGAGGGTTTGATTGGGTTGTTCCCGAAGGTTTTTCTGGAGTTGGTTTTATGCGCGACGTGATTGAACTACCGCATTTTGAAAGCTATATTGAGTTTTCAAAACAGAACACGGAATCTTTTCTGGCTGATGATGCATTAATGGGCTTCTACTTTAACTTGATTGGCGCAAAAGTATCTTCTTCTATTACTCAAATATTCACTACTCCAATGAATGAGAACTATGATAAAAACGCATTGCACAAGATTGGCAAAGGACATTTGTCAAGATACAGACAAGTGATTGACTGGCTCAACAAAAATGTGCATACTTTTGAATACGCAATGCCACAACAATTAGAAAATAAATAACTTTATGACACCTAAGAAAATATCATCAGTTCAACGATTATTCGCAACAGCAACACCTCAGTCAAGTGGGTCAACTGGAACAATAATTATCAACGCAAATGCAGTTAATAAAACACTTAGCCCGACAACTTGTTTCCCATTGTTCCGCAAGGTTAGTATTTTTGATGCTACTGAAACTGGGACATGGCAGATTTCAAACTCTGAAGTGCTTGGTTCTGCTGGTTATGTTACAGCAGTTGCCCAGCAACACTCCATAACTTGCGTCGATCCAATTACGGAATTTTCCTACTTAGATATAGGAATAACATCTTCCGTATATTCGGGGCTTGACGATGATACTCTTGTCGTTAGAATTGGAATAACCTCTTCAAACAACTCAAATAAATTAAGCAGTCAATTAGCATCAAAACTCAACCTCAATAAGGAATTCAGTCAATATTTTATTGCTTCATCCTCAAACACAACATTAACAGTAAAAAGAATAATTGACACTTACGGAGTAGTTACTGATGGATCAATGAATGTCTCTCTTACTGTATTTAGTGGAGTAGGAACTGATGTGCCAACATCTACAGAAAATGAAGCAGGTGACTTAGCGCAAGGTGTTCTATGGGAAGGCAGTGATCCAGTTGATGCAGAGGGCGTTAGCGTTCCTGTTCTTGACGGATTATTGAAGGCTTCTATGATTAATTGCATATCTGGAGAAGGTAATGTTTTTGATTCTGCTACCGATCGTTTTATTCCAGCAATTGAGGGTAGTTGTGACAGTCATTGCAATAGTGGCGCATCAACTGGGTTTGGAGGAACTGTAACCGTATATTGCACAACTGCGCCATTTATCCTTGAAATGACATTTGTCGCGCTTATTGATTAATATTTCTTTAGTCAACTAAAGAATCAAGTTGATTATTTCAATTGATAATAGTAGTTTTCTTTTGTCATGTCGCAGTCAATTACATTTGCAGATGCCGCAGCTAAGTTTGGTGGCTTGGTTACTACTGAAGTCAACATTACTGACGCTATTCAAGAGGTGGTAGATCGTGCTTACGAAATGGGGAGATGGAGGGGAATGATTGAAGAAATTGAATGCACAACCAACCAATACGTCACCATTAGTGAGGACACTGAAAAACAAGAAGTTTATTTTGATTTTGACCCTGATCAATTTGACGGAGCTATTGGGTTCCGTCATGGAGGAAGAGGATACGGAATTAAGACATTAGTTTCTCTATACCAAGAAGATACAGGAGTTGGTAACTTGTCCTTTATTGATATTGGTGATGTTGTTGTTGATGATGTCACTTACCGTCGCTATCGAGCACCTCGTTCATGGAACACTCCCATAACGGAGTTGTATGCGCTTCTAAAGAAGGTTAGCAAGTCTCCGCTAGAAGATACAGACATTGTACCAATCAAAAGCATTGGCGCGCTTAAATCAGGCATTCTGGCAGTTGCATACGAAAACGTAAATGACATGGAGCGAGCAGATGCACATTGGCAAAAATTCATGCTACTTATGGAAAGAGCACAAAAGCAATACAATGGAGGTCGGAAGATCTCTATTCGATTTAATGACAACATTAGAAAACGTCCAACCCAATTCAAATAATGGCACTACAAGAAGATCCTACTAAAAACTTTGGTTCAACTTCTTATTTTAAGAATAAGGATGATCAACGCAAAGCAGTTAATGAAACTCGACAAGCCGAGAGGCAAAAGCGTATTGCTACGCAATTGCTACGTCGTAACATGAAGAAGTCCATGAGGGCTGGTGGCGATGGAGGTAATTTCATGCAAGCTGCCAAACTTGGCAAGCTAGACATCTTTGGAAGCAATGGGCTAGGAGAAGAGGCTGGTGCTGCGATGGCAAGGGCGCGTTACACCGTTGATCAAAACTTTCAGACGGCAGCTAGGGCAAAGGCACAGCAAGAGGCTGGGATGGGCAATGCAGGGCAAACACCAGCAATCAACACTGGTGCGACAACACAGACTAGCTCGACTCCTCAAGCTGGAGTTGATCCTACATCCGATACAACTCTCCCACCACCCGTTCCTAGTCAAGTAGCAACTCGTCCTGATTGGGCTGATGAAGTGGAAAATGACAAAACATTCAAAAAAGTTAATTTTGATAATCCCGAAACTCTAGCCAGATTTCAAGGCAAAACAAGAGCAGAGGCTTATGACATGCTAAGAAAAGATCAAGCAGCAAATTTCATGTCTAGAGCAAACAAGGCTGGCGCAAGCATGATAGCAGATGAAAAAGCTGCAATAAAATTAGCAGCAGAAGCGCAAGCAAAAAAAGAAAAAGGAATTTTTGATTCAAAAGTAAAAGACAAAGTTGATACTGCAATTGGAAATGCGCAAAGTATATTTGACAGTAGTGGTTTATCTAGTTCATTTGGCATGAGCAAAGCCGACACTGATGCTTATAATTCTGCATTAAATACAGCAGAACTTCTGAATAAGCAAACAAACAAGAATAGCATTCTCCCAACTACATATAGTGGGCCAGAGTTTCAAACTCCAAGTGCAGATTACTACTCAATGTCGCTTGAGGAGCAAGTTGCTGATTATGAAAAAAGAAGCAATGATTATGTATCTGGAGCGTCAACAACTACAGCAGGAGACAAGCAATATGAATATAAAATTATAGATAATGGAGAAATTAAAGTTGTTCTTAATCCTAATTATAAATTAAAAGAATCGGGAACTTTGCAGCAATTAAAATTCGAATCACAAGACCCAGATTCAACATTAATGAAAAACACTCGTAATCTTGTCTTGGCTGAAGCTAAAGCTGAAAAAGAAAGAGAGTTTAATAAATATTTGGAATCTGAAACAATTAAAAAATTTACTTATTAATTTATGGCCTCTCAATTTGACCAACTAACAGAATCAGATAAATTACGTAGCTTTGTTGACACTAGATCATTTGATGAGGATTTAGCCAATAGCAACTCAACTGTGTTTCAAGCTGAAGCGCAAGCTCTTGGATTACAAAAGCAACGCAATGATATTGCTAATTCGGAAAACGAAAAAAACGCTAAAGATGCATTTGCAAAAAATGTCATTACTGGAGCAAAAGACGAAACCGATATGTATGCAAAAGCTCAAAAGTTCACAGAATCTTATCCACAATATGCATCTTCTGTTCCAGACTTGCTATCTGAAGGAAATAAGATGTTTGAAGGATCTGCTAATTCCAAATTAAAAAACTTGCAAATAAAACAGGCAGAAATAGCTCTTGATGAAGCAGAGAAACTTTCATCTTTAAAAGTTAAATCACAATCAGCAGCCGACAGTCTTGCAATTGTCCAAACTAAACTAAGTAAATCTAAATTAGAATCTGAAAAATATATAAATGAAAAAGATCCTAGCAAAGCTATTAGAGGTTTAATTGATCCTGATAATGTTTTTCATCAATCTCTTTTCAAACAATTTGAACAAGAGATACAGCCGGGTAGTGAGCAAGAAAAGGAATATGTGAAATCAAGATATTTGGAAATGTTTGAATCGCTGAATAAGTTTCGTGTTGTGCAAAATGAATTTTCAGCAAGCACAATTAGCAAATATGCCGATACAATGGCTGTGTTATTTCAGAATAAAGCCATACAAGATGGCTACACAAAATGGTTTAATGAAAGTACACCTGAACAACTAGGAGAATTTAATGGTATTGATGCGCGTATTCTTTTTTTAGCTGATGCATCAATTAATCGAAATGTGCCAGATTCTATTGGCAACATAATTAAAAAAACATCTTCTGATGCATCAATGCTTCTTGACCGAACTGGCAAAATGATTGATGCAAAAAAAAGTTACAATGACCTAGTTGCAATGCGTGACCCTAAAACTAATTTATTTAAAAATACGTCAACTCCTGCTGATGTTCAACTAGCTTTTTTAAGACTCCAAAATAGATCTAGTGAAGTTTTATCAATGATGGAAACTGAGAAAAAAATGCGCGAGCAGGAATTGAAAGATCGAGAATTAATAGCTGACATTGATAAAAAAGAAAATTACCAACAATATAGACTAGGCTACCTTGAATTACAAGCTAAAGTTTCTGCTTATAAAGCAGAAAAATCCTCGATTCGCACCTCACTTGCTAAGGCTAAATCAGACTTAATAACCGCTACGTCCAAAACTGTAAGCACAGATGTTGACGAACGATCAGCAGGCAATTCACAAGTTGCGGACTTAAATAAATTAATTGGCGAATTAGAAGGCAAAATGAATGACTTAGATAGTAGTCTTCCCACTGCTGACACAACTCCCACAACTAAAGCACCAGAATAATCATGACTGAAACTAATCCTTTTACAATTAACGAAAAAGCATTTTTAAATAATTCTTCACAGAGCAATGCTAGAGAAGTTGTTACAGTGTTGCCTCCATTAAATCCCGTTGTGGATGATGAAACTGAAGATAAAAATGACATATCCTATGGTTCTTTAGGTTTGAAGATGGAAGATTCTTACAACCCATTTAAGGGTATTGATCCTATTGCTTGGCTTAAAAGTCCTGAGAGTCGATCCCAGCAAATTGATCAGTCTATTTCTCGCATGAGAGATGGACTAATGACTCCTGATGCTAAAGTCCCCTCTTTGTCAAATGGAGAAATTAAACAAGTTCCAGCAAGTCTAGCTGGTCGCCTTACTCCTGCTGGGGAACATGCATTCAATAATGCTATGCAGATTCTTTCTATGGCAGAACAGGATAGCGAAGGTGGCTATCGTGTTAATCAAATGACCAATGAAAATGTTCCAGCATTTGGAAGCAAATACATGACTCCTTTTGATCCAGCTGGAAATATTGCGTTTAAAAACGAAAACATAAAAGATGTTGTTATTGGCGAAAATACCTATAAGGTAAAAACTATTCCCCCTGATCAAGTTGGCTCAGAAGAGCATGTGCGCGCTATTTTGAGTAATTACAAATTATACACTGGTGATGATCCGTTAAAGAGCGACCATTTTAATATTGATGGACTTGTTAATTGGAGAGAATCAATCAAGAATGGGTCAATGCCAGTAACTCCTTGGAATGCTGATTCTGTAACACAAATATTAGATACTAAAGACGTAAAAATTGATGATAAAATAAAATCTGAAATGTCTTCTGTTTTAGATAGGCTAAAGGCTGAGGCTAATATGCCAGAGGAAAAATTAGTTGACATGTATAAAGGTCAACCAATTTTCAATTATGCAGAAATAAAAGATCTTAATGAGCTTGAGTTGCAATTTTCTAATCTTCAAATGCCAAAAGCTGACAAAGCTAGATTGCTTGCAAGCTTCCGCACTAATTTCGAATCATCCGCTGGAGAATTGATGTCTCAAGCTGTCGAGGGAGGGAAAACATGGGATTACATGATGAATTTTATTCCAAATGTTGCTGTAGCTAACCTTGCTGGCGCAGATATTGGGTTTAATAATGAAGATGATCTTTTAAAAGGAATAGCTGAGGGACGTTCTTATTACGACATGGTTAAAAGTGGCACTATTGACGTTGATCGCAATTGGTTGCAACGAGCTATGGAAAAGACAGCAATATCAACATTAGCTAGTTTCCAAAATACTGGAACTGGTGCAGGATTTTTAATAGCAAAAGGACTTGGTAGCGTAGTTGGAGTAGTTAGCGATGATGCTGAAAAAGCATTTGATCGTGGCGCTGGTTACATGGCTGAAGCCGCTTCCATAACTCAAGATGCAAAGCGTCAATACTATAAAAACATTGGCAGTTCTGAACTTAAAATGGGCAGCATAACAATTAGTTCTGATGACATTTATGATCTTGCTGGCAATATTCTTGAAACAATTTCTACTGCAGGAATTAGTTCCGCTGCAAAATTAGGTGCTAAAGGCTTGTCTACCGCTGCAACGCGCACGGCTACAATGGGTGTTGCTAAAAACATTGGAAAAGAATCAGCTAAAAAAATTGCCCAAGAAGCAGTTGAAGCTGGGGCTAAACGTGGAGCAATCAGAAATGGTCTTACAAGTTTAAATGAGCAAGCTAAGTCATTATGGCTCAATAGTTCTGCTATAGGCAAGGCTGAAAGCGTATTGGCAACTTCTCTGCATGGTTCATTTACTTCAGCTGGTGGAGCTTTGTCTGAAGGAATGAGCAAGGGATTAGATGAAGCTGCCATGAAGGGACTCAGTGGGAATGAAGCTACTGAATACGCAGCTAATAAAGCTACTGGATATGGTCTTGTGAATGGAGTTGCCACATTTGTAATGATGACGGCAATGAACTCAATTGCTCCCGGCATTGAAAAAATCTTAATAGCTCCAGAAGATGGATTATCTTTATTTAAAGCAATTAGTAATAGCGTAGCAAATAAAACTACTCGCAAATCTATTAGTGGGTTATTGAAAGAAGTTATTGCCGATGACTCCATGCGCAAAACAATTGTAAAAGGAATTGCTAATGAAATTGGAGATGTCATTTCAAAGAATGGAGTAACTAAATACATGGGTGGGGTTCTGGCGGGAACTGCTTCTGAATTTATTGAAGAAGCTGGTGACACGGCGTTAGCCCTTGCTGGTGAGGCGTATTTGCTTCAAGACAAAGATTCTCGCAAATTACTAGAGCAGGGTGGGTATTGGACTGAAGTGCTCAAGGCTGGCGTTCTAGGGGCGTTAGGAGGAGTTGCTTCAGGAGCATTCCAAAGAACTAGTGAAGGAAACAAGAAAGCCATTAAAGCCACTAGTGACGCAATGGAGGCATATAAACAAACATTGCCAGACAACATTAAAGCTAAGATGGGTGCATCAATAAGGGTTAAAAGCGATACTTCGGAAAGTGGTCGCAGGATTGACACGATTAAAAACATTCTTGCTACTGGCTCAGTTGCAGAAAAAGTTAATGCATTGGCCAATATTGGTCAAGGCCTTGCTTTGGATATTGCTCCAGTAGCTACTTTAGTTCCTCCAGTATTGGAAACTCCAACTACTACAGTAAGCACTGAAGCATCTGCGCCGAATACTGTAGATGCTAAACCAATAGAGCGTGATGCAACAAAGCCAGAGCAGATGACTCCTGCGGAGTATCTTGCGTCTTATCGTGCTGACCGCCCCAACGACACGGCGAGTGACGAAGTGATCTTGCGGAGACAGATACAAGCTATCAACGCAGCCGCATTAGGCTTACGCGCCAGCGGAGAAGGCAAGGTGCCATTCAATGCAGAAGCGGCAGAGGCGCTAGGCTTCAATATTCCTGAAGGCTACGTTAAACAAGGCGAGTTATACGTATATGCTCCAAAAGAAACAAAATCGCCAATTGCTTCAGGCTCAGAAGAAAAACCAAAGTCTCCTGTCCAAAAGCTAGATTTCAAAAGTGAACCAGCTAGTGAGGCTAGTGGACCAGTTACTCCTATTTTAATTAAAAATACATCTGGAATCAATATTACTGTTAATGCTCCAACCACTCCTGAGAATCTTGCTAAGTATGCACACGCACAAGCACATGACACAAATGCTGATGTTAGTAAATTGACAGCAAATTCTAAAAAGACTAATGTAGTTGCTGGTGAAAATGAAATTCCTATTACTACATATACTGCTGATGGGAAAAAAGCAGACATTCATAGTTTTACTGCTCCAAATGGAGAAACTATTTTTTCTAGTCGTGCTGGATTAACTCGTAAAATCAAGGAAGCATTTAAGGTTAAGGAAGTTGATGCTACTGGAATTTCTAGAATAGATTACAAAAATGATATTGTTCCGACATCTATACTTATTCCTAAAGCGCCATTAGTTCCTAGCGGACCATCATCTCCAAAGACTCCAATACCTCGAGTTCCCGTTGTCCCAACGATTCCTGTTCCTACGCCACTTAATTCAAAACCAGCAAGTTCTGAGCAAGATCAAAAGGAAAAAACTCCTGACAAAACAAAAAATACTGAAACTTCCAACAATGAAACTGTTACTGTTTTGCAATCAAGTATTCTTGAGCGCACTAATAATTCTAGTCAGGAAATATTAGGTGATGAAAAAATACCAGAAGGCGCGGTTAAAAAGTATTACAATAAAATCAAAACAGCCTTACAGCGCCTTAATACTAGCATTATTTTTGTT